>OKVV01000181.1_pt1 | contig 49594 bp, 40 predicted proteins | sample 1606871 | NCBI WGS metagenome assembly OKVV01 (sample SAMN03281011, study PRJEB24777) | human gut metagenome | isolation source: fecal sample PR176 from 1 month old male Indian infant, caesarean delivered... | place: Singapore | collected 2006-01-13
CTACTGTACCCCGAGATATGCGCAACCAGGCCCTCGAACCCGCGAATCCCCGAAATGGCTGGCAAGGACGCCCGCACCGAAACCAAACCCACAACCGACCATGCGCCCCAGCCCGCGACCCACCGCGTGTCCGACCACACATCCGAGCCCATAACCAACCATGCACCCCAGCCCGCGACCCACCGCGCACTCGAACCTGCAACCAGCTATACCCCGAGCCCATATCCGACCGCGCACTCGATCCTGCAACCGACCATGCCCCGAAAATGTCTCAACCTAGGTCCATCGAGACACGATTGAGGCCCGCTTGGGGACCGATCGGAACCCAATTGAGGGCCCACTCGGGCCCCAAATCCGCCTTCCGCGCCATCCATCCCGCCAAACCATCGATACGTCTGCGTTTAATCGGGACATGCCCGAGTAGCCACGCAAGACCAATTCTCATTTCCCCAGGTCAAAGGCTCGCACAAATTGCCTATACTGCGGCCTACCCCAACCAAACGCAAACGTATCGCTTCTTCCAGCCGCGCAGCCATCCGCAACCGCCGAACCCGTAGCCGCAACCGTCCAGGCCAGCCATCCACAAGCGCAAGCCGCTCGAGCGCGTGCCTTCGCTGCCGCGCAACCGCTCGAGCGCGTGCCTCGCAAACGCAACCATCTGAACCTGAATCTACCCCGAAGCCATCGCCACCCTTTTCGCCGCCTTTGGGCGTGTATCTTCCGCAGACCAATCGGCCTTCTCGAACTCCGCCGGGCCGAGATAGCCCAGCGCCGAGCAGATCCTGGTCCTGTTGTAGACGACCTCGATGTACCTGAACGGGTCCAGAGCTGCCTCCTCGAGGGGGCGCTGGAAGAAGCGCGGCAGGCGTTCGATCCGCTGCGGCGACTGTTGAGATGGTGCATGCGTGAACCTCGGTCTCTCTTCGGGCTGAATCGGCTTGGAAGTCCACACCCCTAGGAGTACTTGCCGCGCAGCGAATCGAGACTGCGCTCGAGGATGCCGTTCATGTGCGCTATGGCGATCCCGTAGTTCACGATGGGCACGTCGCACGCCCGCGCCTTGTCCAGGCGGTATCCCATCTCCCTGCCGTTGAGCATGCACCCCCCGCAGTGGACGACCAGGTCGTATCCTTCGAGCGAATCGGGGAACTCCTTGCCGGAGACGAATTCGAACCGCGGCTCCGCCCCGCAGAAGGCTTTTATCCAGACGGGCATCTTGACCGTTCCGATATCCTCGCATTGACGGTGGTGGGTGCACCCCTCGCATACGAGCACGCGGCTTTCCCCGGTAAGGCCTCCAAGGGCATTCGCCCCCTCGATCAGCAGCGAGAGCTGTCCTTTGCGGCGCGCCATCAGGATGGAGAAGGACGTCAGCGGAACCTCCGGGGGCACGATGGCCGCAACCTGGGAGAAGGCCTGGGAGTCCGTCACGACAAGCTTCGGCGGACTCGCAAGCGATCCGAGAAGCCCGGCGAGCTCATCGGGCTGGCAAGCCAGCGCCGCCGCGTGCGCATCGAGGAGGTCGCGCAGGACCATCTGCTGGGGAAGGATGATGCGCCCCTTCGGCGCCGACGAGTCGACGGGGATCACAAGCACCACAACATCCCCAGGGCTCACCAAGTCGGCGACGACCCGCCTTGCGGGCTTCGCATGGCCGGCTGCGGCGGCGACCGACTCCCTGAGCTCTCGGACGTTCATGCCCGTCGCGGCGCTCACGGCGATCTTGCGCACGATGGCCCCCTCGGGAAGCTCGAGCGCCGCCTCCTCGAAGGTCACGCCCCTTTCCCCGCACGCGTCCCGCGCCGTCGCAAGAAGGTCGACCTTGTTGAAGGCGACCACGCAGGGCATGGCCTTCTCGACGAACGCCGACAGCAGCTCGCGGTCCTGGTCGGACGCGCCGCGGGTGGCGTCTACCACCAGCACGGCCACGTCGCAGCGGCGCAGCTCGTCGCGGGCCCTGCCCGCTCGCTTGCACCCGAGGTCGCCCTCGTCGTCGATGCCGGGGGTATCGACGACCGTAACCGGGCCGACGGGAAGGAGCTCCATGCCCTTGACCACCGCGTCGGTGGTCGTGCCCGCAACGGGGCTCGTCACCGAAAGGCTCTGGCCCGTGAAGGCGTTGACCAGGCTTGATTTGCCGGCGTTGCGCACGCCGAAGAAGCCTATCCTCAGACGCTCGGCGCCGGGGGTGTCGTTGAGACTCATGCGCCCGCTCCTTAGAATCTGAAATCGCGCCCGACGCCGCTCAGGATGTGCCCGACGTTTTCCTTGCATGCGGTCCTGATGGCATCGCTGGAAATGTTGCCCAGTTCGCGCTCGATGAGGCGCAGGCCCTTCTCCTTGGTGGGGCCCGAGGCGTAGTCTGCCAGGTACTCCGCCAGCGTCATCAGGGCGTTCGGATGGCAGTAGTTCGAAATCTGGCCGCTCTTGCAGAACTCCATGAACCTGTCGCCGGTACGGCCCGCGCGGTAGCAGGCGGTGCAGAAGCTGGGGATGTGCCCGTTATCCATGAGCCAGCCGACGACCTCCTCGAGGGTGCGCTGGTCGGAGACGTCGAACTGCTCGGTGTCGTGCGGGCGCTCTTCCTCCGCATAGCCGCCGACGCTCGTTCGGCTGCCCCCGGATATCTGGCTGATGCCGTAACGCAGGGCCGCCTCGCGCACCTCCTGGCTCTCGCGCGTGGAGACGATCATGCCCGTGTAGGGCACGGTGATGCGGATGAGCGCGATGATCTTCTCGAACATCTCGTCGGACAGCGAGTTGTCGAAGTCGTCCGGGTCGATGCCGTCGGCGGGCTTCACGCGGGGGACGCTGATGGTATGCGGCCCCACCCCGAAGGCGGCCTCGAGGTGCTCGGCGTGCATGATGAGCCCGGCGAATTCGTAGGCATAGCCGTCCAGGCCGAAGAGCACGCCGAGCCCCACATCGTCGATGCCGGCCTCCATGGCGCGGTCCATGGCCTCGGTGTGCCAGTTGCAGTCGTGCTTGGGGCCCGTCGGGTGCAGCTCGAGGTAGTTCTCCTTGTTATAGGTCTCCTGGAACAGGATATACGTGCCGATGCCCGCGTCCTTGAGCATGCGGTACTCGTCCACCGTGGTGGCGGCTATGTTCACGTTCACGCGGCGGATGGAGCCGTTCTCATGCTTGACCGAGTAGATGGTCTCGATGCTCTCCAGGATGTAGTCGATGGGGTTGTTCTTCGGGTCCTCGCCCGCCTCGATGGCCAGGCGCTTGTGGCCCATATCCTGCAACGCCTGGACCTCCGCGCGGATCTCGTCCTGCGTGAGCTTGCGGCGCGGGATGATGCGGTTCTTGGCGTGGTAGGGGCAGTACAGGCACCCGTTGACGCAGTAGTTGGAAAGGTAGAGCGGGGCGAACAGCACGATGCGGTTGCCATAGTAGGCCAGCTTGACCTCCCTGGCCAGACGGCGTATCTCGGAGTTGACCCACGGGTCGTCGCAGGCCAGAAGCACGCTCGCCTCGCGATGGGTGATCATCGCACCGTGCTCGGAGGCCGGGCTCAGGTGCGGGCCGCACTTCTTCAGGATCTCCCGGCACAGCTCGACGTCGTCCTTGTGCGCCTGCGCGTACTCAAGCGTGTCGAGAATCTCCTGGTGGTTTATGAACTCGTCGGCGCACGACGATTTCGGGTCGTATGCAAAGCTCATTGTATCCTCCTATCGTCGACCGGGTCTCCCCTGTCGACAACGATCTCGTAGCCGATGGACCACACCCGCGCGGCCAGGCAGCCACGGCATTCCGCCGCCTCTTCGCCGGTGCAGATCTTCCCGTCGTAAAGCTCGTAGTCCTTGCGAACGCCCACCGGCGAAAGGTTCGGCATGACCACGTTGGCCCCGGACATGATCCCCTTCTCGCGGCCCTGGGGGTGGATGCTTCCCAAGGCGGTGGTGGCGGGAAGAAGGATGCCAGGGCTGATCAGCCTGATGATGGAGAGCAGGTAGCACGTCAGCTCCAGGCTGCCGCTCTCTTGCGATGCAAAGGGCGTGGCGTGGTGCGCGACGAAGGGCCCTATCCCGCACATCTGCGGGCCGAACTCCTCGACGAGCTTCAAGTCCATCGCAAGGTCGTGCGGCTGCTGGTAAGGGGAGCCCACCATGAAGCCGATACCGACGGCGTAGCCGATGTCCCTGAGGTCCTCAAGGCAGCGCATGCGGCGCTCGAAGGACATCTCGGGGGGATGCAGGCGCCGGTAGTGCAGCGGGTTTGAGGTCTCGTGGCGCAGCAGGTAGCGCTCGGCGCCCGCGTCATGCAGGGCCCGGTAGCTCGCGCGGCTGCGCTCCCCCATCGACAGCGTCACAGCGCAGTCGGGATGGGCGGAGCGGATGCTCGCGACGATGTCGCAGAGGCGCTCGTCGGAAAACCAAGGGTCCTCGCCGCCTTGCAGGACGAAAGTGCGAAAGCCAAGCCCGTAGCCTTCCTTCACGCACGCGAGGATGCGCTCCGGGGATAGCCGGTAGCGCGCGGCCTGTCTGTTCGACCTGCGGATGCCGCAGTAGTAGCAGTCGTTCACGCAGTGACTCGACACCTCGATGAGCCCGCGGACGAACACCTTCGTCCCCCAGATGCGCTTCCGCTCGGCCACCGCCCTGCGAGCCAGTTCTTCGGCCAGCACGGGAGTGCGGCCTGCAATGAGGCGCTCGTACTCGTCGACCGAGAGCGAGCGCCTTTCGCACAGTTTATCAACCAGGAAGAGCACCTAGATGTCCCATTCCCGCTGGTCGGTGTGAAGCCATGCCTCCGCACGCTCGGACAGCGGCTTTCCAAGCGTCTCGGCGTAAAGCGCCTGGATGTCCGGGTTCTCGTGGGAGAAGCGCAGCTCGTCGGCGCCGTCGAGGCGGTTGAGCACCTCGGCGCGTTCGCAGCCGAGCTCCCGGTTGAAGGCGATGGGCTGCCCGCCGCCGGCAACGCAGCCGCCCGGGCAGGCCATGACCTCGACGAAGTCGTACTCGGCCTCGCCGGCCTTCAGGGCTTCAAGGAGCTTCGAGGTGTTCTCCAAGCCGCTGGCCACCGCGATGCGCAGGTGCATGCCCGCCACATCGAGCTCCTTATCGGTCCAGGGGCGCTCGGGTGTCGCGTCGGAGGTGTCGCACGCCTCGAAAGGCGGGTTCTCCCCCGTAAGCAGGTACGCCGCCGTGCGCAGCGCGGCCTCCATGACGCCGCCCGTGCGCCCGAACAGGGTCGCGGCGCCGGTCGAGGTGCCCAGAGGGTCGTCGAAGGGCTCTTCAGGCAAGGCTGCGCAGTCGATGGAGAGCATGTTCAGCAGGCGGTCGAACTCGCGAGTGGTGAGCACCGCGTCGACGTCGCGGCCGCCTTCGGTCGCCAGCTGCGGCACGTCGCACTCGTACTTCTTCGCCAGGCAGGGCATGATGGACAGGCAGAAGACGCGCTTGCCCTGCTCGGCCGCCTGCTTGCCGATGGTGTTCTTCACCACGGCGCCCATCATCTGGTGGGGCGACTTGCTCGAGGAGAGCTGGCCGACGAACTCGGGGTAGTGCAGCTTGGCGAAGCGGACCCAGCCCGGGCAGCAGCTGGTGAACATCGGACGCGGCTTGCCCTCCTTGATCCACTCGATGAACTCGCTGCCCTCCTCCATGATGGTCAGGTCGGCGGCGAAGTCGGTGTCGAAGACGCGGTCGAAGCCCACGGCGCGCAGGGCCGCGGCCAGGCGGCCGGGCGTGGCCTCGTCGCGCGGCACGCCGACTCCTTCGCCCCATGCGGTGCGGATGGCTGGCGCGACCTGCACGACGGTCAGGACGTCCGGGTCGGCCAGGGCGGCCAGGACCTTGTCGATGTCGTCGCGCTCGGTGAGGGCCCCGGTCGGGCAGTGGGTGATGCACTGGCCGCACAGGGCGCACTTCGCGACATCGATGGACAGGCTCTCCTTCACGCCCACGGAGCGCTGGCCCGCGGAGCCGGAGAAGTCCCACACCGAGCAGTGCTGGACCTTGGAGCACTCGGCCACGCAGCGCAGGCAGCTGATGCACTTGCTCGCGTCGCGCTGCAGGGGGAAACTTCCGTCCCACGCCTTACGGCGATAGTCGGGCTCGCGCTCGAGCTCGCCGACGTTCAGGCTGGAGGCCAGGGACTGCAGCGCGCAGGTGCCGGAGCGCTTGCATGTCGTGCATTCGCCGCGGTGCTTCGAGAGGATGGTCTTCACGCTGAATCGGCGGGCTTCGACGATCTTCGGGCTCTTGGTCCTGACCGACATGCCGTCGAATACGGGGGCGTTGCAGGCCGCGGCGAGGCCGTCCTGCCCCTCGACTTCGACCACGCACACGCGGCACGAGCCGATCTCGTTGATGTCCTTCATCCAGCACAACGTCGGGATGTCGGCGCCCGCCCTGCGGGCGGCCGAGAGGATGGTCTCTCCATCGTGCGCTTCGACGCGCACGCCGTCGATGGTCACGTTAAGCATACTGGGCTCTACCTCCTTCGAGAACGCCGCAACCGTAGTGGTCGCAGCGCAGGCAGCGTCCGCATTCCTGGACGGCCTCTTGGCGGCTCATGGGGTTTTCCACGCACTCGAAGTCGCTCTTGCGCTCGCGCGCCGGGCGCTCGGCGATCTCCACGCGTCCGCACGCTTCGCGGCGGTTGGCATGAGGAGCCGGGGCGCTTACGCCGCAGTCGAGGGCGTGGTCGAAACCGAGGTGATCGTCGATGTTTCGAGCGGCCACCTTGCCGGCGGCGATGGCGCGGATGACGGTGGCGGGGCCGGTTTGGCAGTCGCCTCCGACGAACACGCCGTCGAGCCCTTCGGCTCGCAAGCTCTCGTCGGCCACGAAGCGGCCCCGCTCGGCGGCCATGCCGAACTCCTCGAAGGGCACAGTCACGACGTTCTGGCCGACGGCCAGCAGCACGACATCGGCCTCGATGCGCCTGCGGGGCTTGTCCGCGTCGACGGGGGCGGGTCGCCCGCGCTTGACGGTGGAAATCATCTGCGGCTGGGTGATAACGGCGCAGGTCCTGCCGGCGTCGTCGACCTCGATGGATACCGGGGCTTCAAGGGTGAGCATCTCGACGCCCTCGGCGATGGCGCTTTCGACCTCTTCGGGAAGCGCGGTCATGTCCGCCAGGCGGCGACGGTAGACGCAGGAGACCTCCGCGGCCCCGGCGCGCACGGCAGTGCGGCAGCAGTCCATGGCCACGTTGCCGCCTCCGATAACGGCGACTTTCTTCCCCGTGAAGTCGGGATATTCGCCATCGCCGATCTTGCCGAGCATATCGACGGCCGACATGACCCCTTCAGAATCGGCTCCTTCGAGGGCGAACTTCTTGCCCACCTGGGCCCCGATGGCAACGTATACGGCGTCGAACTCCTCGGAGATACCCTTCATCTTCTCGGCGTCGACCTTCGTCTCGAGCTTGACGTCGATATTGCCCACGGACAGCACGGCTCGCAGGTCCTCATCGAGGCGCTGTCGGGGAAAGCGGTACGCAGGGATGCCGTATCGGGTCATGCCGCCAAGCTCCTTGCGGGCCTCGAAGACCGTGACGCTATGCCCCATGAGGGCAAGGAAGTACGCGCACGTCATGCCGGAGGGACCGCCGCCGATGACCGCAACGCGGCGCCCGGTGTCGGGATGGCGGCTCGGCACGGCCACCGTGTCGGCGGCAACGCTGTCTACGGCGAACTTCTTGATGCCGTGGATGTTGACGGGCGCGTCGAGCAGCATGCGACGGCAACGCGCCTCGCAAGGACGCTCGCACACCATGGCGCACATGGTCGGGAACGGATTGTCCTTGCGGATGAGGCGGATGGCCTCATCGCAGCGCCCTTCTTCGACCAGGGCGATATAACCCGGGATGTCCACATGCGCGGGGCACATGACCTCGCAGGGGACCTTCTGGCCGACCTCCTGGGAGCATGTTCCCGTCTCCAGGTGAGCCTGGAATTCGTCGGCGAACATGTCCATGGCGGACAGAACGTCCTCGGCCGCCTGGTAGCCTATGGCGCAATCGGCGCCGTCACGCACGATCTCAGCGGTGGTACGCAGCGCATCGATGATGCTCGGGGAGGCGGACCCATCTTGGATGGACCGCAGCATCCCGGCGATCTCAGACAGGCCGTAGCGGCAGGGCACGCACTTGCCGCACGTCTGAGCCGCGCTGGCCTCGACGCCTGCGAGAACAGCCGCGACGGGGCACGTGCCGGGAGGGGTGGTCTCCACCCTGCGTTTCGTCCTCTTGACGAACTCGCCTATGGCAGCGTCGTACCTCGACGAGGGGCGAATCGATAGCTTCGTCATCTCAGCTCCTCGCTTTCTATCCGAAGCGATATTCCACGCCCATCATGGGCTGGGGGTTGTCCCACTTCTTGACGATCGTTCCTTCGCATGCTACACGACACGCGCCGCATTCGAGACACCCAGCATAGTCGAAAGACTTGTTGCCGTCGGCGTCGATCCTGTAAAGGGCGGCCGGGCACACGCGAACGAGCTTGAGGAATTCCTCGGTATCGGGGTCGTCGACGAGCTCGATGTGGGGATTACCCTCGTCGACTTCGTACTTGTTGGCGGCGAGGAAGCCGTCGACCTTGACCGCGATCTCGGCAATCTTGCTCACAGCGACTTCAGAGCTCCTTTCACCTCGCGGGCAAGCTTGAACAGCCCGCGCTTCTTGACGATGGGCATGATGCGCTTGACGAGATGCTCCTGGGGCTTGCCGTCGACGCAGAACATGGAATTCAAGATCTCGGAGATCATCGTGGGGTAGTCCTTGAACATGCTGTCCCAGTTCTCCATGGTGTGAGGCCAGCGGCGGAAGGTCTCCAAATCCTTGATGACGAAGGAACCTTCCATCTTCGACTTGTAGGAGGCAAGTCCAGCCTCGGACACGTCGCCCGCGTCGATGGCGGCCACTGCCGCCTCGGCGGCCATGCGGCCCGACGCCACGGCGAAGTCTATGCCGCGCACCTGGTAGCCCATGTTCATACACAGGCCCGCGGTCTCGCCCGCAAGCAGGCAGCCGTCGAAGATGTACTGGGGAATCATGTCGTAGCCGCCCTCGGGCACCATGTGTCCGGAGTGCTCGACCACCTTGGCGCCGCGGATGATGGGGGCGACGGCGGGGTGGTTCTTGAAGTCCTCGAGCATCTGGTAGACGGGAACCTGGTTGTCGGCGCTTTCCGCCTTCGAGATCGTGGCCACAAGACCCAGGGAGATCGAGGTCTTGTTGGTGTAGAGGAAGCCGCCGCCGACGTTGCCATGAGTGCAATCGCCCACGAAGAGCATCGCGGCGTCCTCCCCCTCGGGAACGAGGAACCTATCCTCGATGACGTTGGCGGGAAGCTCGAAGACCTCCTTGATGCCGACGGCCATCTGAGAGGGCTTCGGGCGCGGATTGCCTAGGCAGCGTTCGGAGAGGATCGTGTTGCACCCCTCGCACAGGATGACGACCTGGCTGGTGATCTCGTCCTCGCCGGCCCTGATGCCCGTCACGCGGCCGGAGCCGTCTTTCAGCAGCTCCTCGACGGCGATGCCGCAGATGTACTCCGCGCCCGCCTCTTCGGCCTTGCTGGCAAGCCACTGGTCGAAGGGGCCTCGCAGGACGCTGTAGGAGTCCGCCCATTACAGTCTGAGATAAGCCATCAATGAACTTCGATGGCGATCATTCGGCGCATGGCGTACAGTTTGGCCAAGCCCCGAGGGGCCGCCGATCGGGCGTCCCCGGATGGCCGTCCGCCCCTGCCCCTCGAGGGCCCGGGGGGTGTTGCCGCCGAGGACGCTCGCCGCTCCGAACGACTGATAGGAAACTGCCGGGCCCGGGGGCCACGGCCAGGTAATGTGGGTGTCGAGGGGAGGGCTTCCGATCGGCCTACCGATTGGAGGATACCACCATGGCACCACCCACCAAGCCGAGAATCGTCATAGGGCTCGACGTCGGGAAATCGGCGCACTGGGCGTGCGTCGTCACGCGCGAGGGCGAGCTCCTGGCAAGCGGGCCCATTCCCAACAGGGAGAACGCCATCGACGGGCTCTACGCGCAGTATCCGGGCGCGCTGGTCGTCGTCGACCAGGTCCGCAACATCGGCTCGCTCGCGCTTTCGCGCGCCAAGCTCGCCGGGATGCCGCGCGCGCACCTGCCCGGGCTCGCCGCGCACGGCGCCTCGAAGCTGTTCGCCGGAGACGCCAAGACCGACGAGCGCGACGCGATGGTCATAGCCAAGACGGTGCTGGGCATACCCGACGCGCTGCTTGCGGTGGCCGACAGGCCGCCCGAGATAGAGGCCGCCAGGTCGCTCGCCGCGCAAAGGGACTTTTTGACCTGCGAGAACACGCGCAGCAAGAACAGGCTCCGCAGCATATTGCTCGAATCGTGCCCGGAATTCGAGGCGCAAGCCGACCTCTCGGACCCGGCAACCCTCAAGCTCATGGCCGCCGTCGGCGGCCCGTGGTCGATATCCGAGGCCTCGTCGCAGTCCGTCGGGGCGCTCACGCGCGGCTGCAGGCGCGCCAAAGTGGCGGCGCTGGTCGGATCCGTCGAATCGTCAAGCAGGCCGCACCCGGCGGCCGTCGCCTGCGAGGACCGCGCCGTTCGGCTGCTCGCGCGAAGGATATCGGAGAACGCCGCCGAGATAGAGTCGCTGACCTCCGAGATATCCGCGCTGCTCGCCGCCGACGAGACGTACAGGTGCCTGCTCACAGTGCCCGGCATAGGACCGCGAACGGCATCCGAGCTGGTCATATCCATAGACATAGCCGACTTCGCGGGCCACGACAGGCTCGCCTCGTACTGCGGGCTCGCGCCGCGCAACAGGCAGTCCGGCACGTCGATATCGTCGGTGTCCGCGTCGCGGCAGGGCAACAAGAGGCTGAAGAACCTGCTCATATTCTCTTGCAACTGCCTTGCGCGCAGCCGCAACCGATGGGGCGAATATTACGCGCGCTGCCGCGACAGGGGCATGCCGCACGGCAAGGCGCTGAAAGCCGTGGCGAGGAAGCGGCTCAAGGTGATTTACGCGATTATGAGGGACAAGGTTCCGTACGCAGCCTAACGGCCGGCGGAGATCGCAGGCCCGGCAGGGCCTGCGTCAGCATTGCCAAAAACGCTCATCGAAAGGGCGAATCCCTCTTGACAGAACTATAGGAACACCCCCACTTACGGCAGGGCGGGGGCGAACGTGAAGTCGCCTGCGTCCTGCTCCGTTAGCTCGCTCAGGCAAAACGTCATGTACAGCGGCGCATACGTGATAGCGCCCTCTTGCGACAGGTTGTTGCGCGACAGCACAAACGCTTCCTTCAGCTTGTAATCGCGAATGCCCATCAGATGGTCAAGCGCCGCATGCGCCCGCACTTTCTTGCCCGACTTCACCTCAATCGGAATGACGTTGCCGCTTTTACCCTCCATAAGAAAGTCCACTTCACCTGCCGCTTCCGACTGGTAATACCACAGGTCAACGCCCTGCGCGGCAAGCTCCTGCGCCACCACGTTTTCGTACACGCCGCCCAGATTCGGATCCTTCATGTCCAGGTAAATCGACCGCGCCGTAGCTAGCGGATACCGCGACACCAGCATGCCCGTGTCCGACTCATACAGCTTGAACCGCGAAGCCTGCTCCGTTCGTTTCAGCGGGCAGCGCGCCTCGGTAGTCTGCAGCACCTGCAGCCCCACGCCCGCATTCACCAGCCACAAAAAATCGTGATGGTACGACTCCATACGCGCCGCCTTCTTCAGCGACGCCAGTTTGAACCGATGCAGGTCGCCCTCAAGTTGCAAGGGAATCTGGTCGAAGATAGCGCGAACTTCGAACGCACGAGTGCCCGCATACTTGCCGATGTCCTGCGCGTATTGCTGCACCAGCGATGCCTGCAACGTCCGCGTTTCAGCCAGCGAGTAGCCCGTGTCCACATACCGCTGCACCACCTCAGGCATGCCGCCGGCAACCACGTACGCCCGATAGTTGCGCATCATGATGTCGTGCAGGTACCCGTCGACAGCGCGCCGCTCGCGCAAGCATTCGCGAATCTGGTCGAGAAACCGCTGCTCGACGCCCACGGCCCAGCAGAACTCCTCGAAGTCCATCGGCCGCATGACAATCTGCTCGACGTATCCCACGGGAAACGAAGAGATGCCCTTAAACTCAGTGCCCAGCATGGAGCCGGAGAACACGAACGAATAGCGACCGTCCTCGACAAGCGCCTTCATAAGCGTGACGATATCCGGATGCTCCTGAATCTCATCGACGAAAACGAGCGTGTCGCCTTCCACCAAGGGCACATCCGACAGCAGCGCAATGCGGTTAATGAAGTCCACGGCGCTTTCGGCGCTGGCAAGCGCGCTTTTCGCCGCCTTATCAAGCAGCAAGTTCACCTCGAAATAGCAGGAGTAGCTCGATTTCCCGAATTCGCGAATGGCATAGCTTTTCCCAATTTGTCGAGCACCGGTCACCAACAGTGCCTTGCTGGATTCATTTTTCCATTTGACCAGCCTTTTTGTCACCTTACGCTGCAGCATTCGTCTCCTCAACCGCACAAATCGGGAAATAGGATAGCCCTATTATTGCACAAATCGGGAAATAGCAATGCCCAAATACCGCACAATTCGAAAGATAGTAGAAGCAGAAAACCGCACAAATCGGGAAATAGCGATGTCAATAAGACAGTGCTGGTTTAACGGTCATCCGAGCAAATGCACAATAAGGCAGCGCTATTTACCGCCCTTATCAGAATCACCCATTGCCATCAATGCGATAAAGGCAATCATTCCAACCATAAGAAACCCAGTCGAAGAAAGACCAGGAAGGACAGTTGCCCCAGCACACCCAATAAATACGCAAATCGCACCGATAGACCCGATCACGATTTTCAGTTTTACAATTTTCTTGTTTCTCTTCTCGGAAGCAGCGTAGACTTCTTTTTCGTGATCATATTTCATAGCAACTCGCTTGGTCCTCTCTTTTTCTACGAGGACTTCCTTGAATGCAATTGGATCGACAAGGAGTTTAGCTCCACAATAAGGACAGAATGCTATCAAATTATCCAGGTCGAGATGAATATTGGCACCGCAATTTTGACACTTCATGTCATGCACATACTCGTTCTTCATCCTTAGCCCTTTCAATCCTTTTCAAATCACGCTAGCCCCAGCCATCATACATCTATCTTTGCTGCGTATTCGTGCCCTACGCGCAAAAAGGGCCGCATCGGGAACTCCCGATGCGGCCCTTCGGCTTGCTAGCTTCCGTCAGCTCGCAGCGCGCTCACGATGCGTTCGCCCTTACGCCTTCTCCACACGCACGGCGCACACCTTGTACTCCGGCGTTGCCGAGATGTTGTCGAGCGCTGCGTTGGTCAGCCAGTTTGCGTTGCCATCCTGGAAGTGGAACGGCATCCACACCTCACCGGGGTTGGTCTTGCCCGACACGCGAGCCTGGCTCTCGATGACGCCGCGGCGGCTGCTCACGCGCACGCGGTCGCCGTCGGCGATGCCCGCGGCAGCGGCGTCCACATCGTTGATCTCGATGAACGACGCACCGTCGATCTGGTTGAGCCCATCGGTGCGGCCCGTCATGGCCTGCGCGTTGTACTGCGCAAGCACGCGACCCGTCATCATGACGAGCGGGAACTCCTCATCGGGCTGCTCGGCCGACGGGCGGTACTGCGCCAGCGAGTATCCGCCCAAACCGCGCGAGAACGCCCCTTCGTGCATGATGCGCGTGCCCGGATGGTCCGGACCTGTGCACGGCCACTGCAGGCCCTGCCCCGCCACGGCGGCGGAGTCCAGGCGCGCATGGCTGATGCCCGCATACGACGGCGTCAGGCTTGCCACCTCGTCCATAAGCTGCGCACCCGTGAGCGTGGGCTGGTCATACCCCATGCGGCGCATGATATCGGCGAACACCTCGGTATCCAGACGCGCGCCCGCCGGACCGTCCACCGCCTTGCGCACGCGCTGCACGCGGCGCTCGGTGTTGGTGAACGTGCCCTCCTTCTCCGCATAGCTGCGACCGGGCAGGATGACGTCGGCATACTTCGCCGTCTCCGTCATGAACAGCTCCTCGCACACGAAGAAGTCCAGCGACTCCAACGCGCGGATGACGTGGCCCGTGTCCGGGTCGGTGCGCACCGGGTCCTCGCCGAACAGGAACAGGCCGCGGATGCGCCCGTCGATCATGGCGGGGAAGCACTCAGTGGCCTTCAGACCGGCAGCCTGGTTCAGCTCGACGCCCCATGCGGCCTCGAACTTCGCGCGCATCTCGGGGTTCGCCACCTTCTGATAGCCCGTGAAGTCTGCCGGGCCCGCGCCCATGTCGCACGCGCCCTGCACGTTGTTCTGGCCGCGCAGCGGGTTGATGCCGCAGCCGGGACGGCCCAGCTTGCCCGCGGCCAGCGCCAGGTTCGACAGCGCCATAACGCTCTCGGTGCCCGTGGAGTGCTCGACCACGCCCAGGCAGTAGACGATCGGGGCGCGCTCGGCCGTCGCGTACATCTCGGCGGCCGCCTCCAGGTCGCGCGCATCGATGCCGCAGATCTCGGCCACGCGCTCGGGGGTGTAGTCGGCCACCATGGCGGCAAGCTCGTCGAAGCCCTCGGTGCGGCTTTCCACGAACTCGCGGTCCACCAGGCCCTTCTGTATCAGCACGTTCACCATGCCGTTCGCGAACGCCACGTTCGTGCCGGGACGCAGCTTCAGGTGGATATCGGCCTTCTTCGCCAGCCCGATCTCGCGCGGGTCCACCACGATCAGCTTCGCGCCGCGCTCGACCGCCTGCCGCAGGCGCATGCCCATGACCGGGTGCGCCTCTTCCGGATTGCTGCCCACCAGCAGGATGACCTGCGAATCCTCGCACACATCCTTGATGGAGTTCGTCATTGCGCCCGAACCAAGTGTAGTTGCCAGACCGGCAACGGTAGGGGCGTGTCAAACACGTGCGCAGTTATCGACATTGGGGCTGTCGAATGCGCACCTCGCCATCTTCTGGAAGAGATAGATATCCTCGTTGGTGGAACGCGAGCACGCGAACGCCGCGATGCTCTCGCCGCCGTGCTCCTCCTTGAGCTCGGCGAACTTGCGCGCCACCAGGTCGAGCGCCGTATCCCAATCGGCGGGCTCGAACTCGCCGGTCTCGGGGTTTTTCACCAACGGCGTGGTGATGCGGTCGGGGGAATTCACGAAGTCGAAGCTGCCGGAGCGGCCCTTCACGCACAGCAGACCGTCGTTGGACGGGCCGTCGGCGGCCTGCACGTCCACGATCTGGTCGCCCTTCACCACCAGGTCGAGCTGGCAGCCCACGCCGCAGTGCGGGCAGGTGGTGCGCACGGTATGGGTGTCCCATTCGCGGTACAGCCCGCGGCGCTTCTCCACCAGGGCGCCCGTCGGGCACGCCTGCGCGCAGTTGCCGCAGCTCTCGCAGATGGTGGCGTCCCAGTTCGGCCCAAACGGCGCGCGGATGGTGGTGCGCACGCCGCGCTTGCCGGTTTGCAGCACGTGGTTGCCGGCCGCGTTGTTGCACGCGCCCACGCAACGCTGGCAGGCGATGCACAGGTTGGGGTCGAAGCGCAAAAACGGGTTGGAATCCAGCACCGGCTTGCGCGTTTGCGCAACGGGGAAGGTGGGGTGCGAAACGCCCACCTCGCGCGCCACGGCCTGCAGCTCGCAGGCGCCGTTCTTCACGCAGCTGAAGCAGTAGTCGGTCGAATCCAAGCCGTGGTTGGAGATCAGCAGGTCAACGGCCATGCGGCGGTACTTCAGCACGCGCTCGGTGGCCGTTTGCACCTGCATGCCGTCGACCACGCGCGTGGTGCACGCGGGCACGGGGGCGTCCTGCCCCTCGACGTCTACCACGCACACGCGGCACGACCCGATGGCGCTGCGCTCGGCCAGGTAGCACAGCGTGGGGATGTGGATGCCGGCCTCGCGGGCGGCTTCCAAAACGGTCTGACCCTCGCGCGCCTCGAGCGCGCGGCCGTCGATGGTGATGTTAAGCATACTGGATACGCCCCCCTTCGCAGGCGCCGGCGCCGAAGTGGTCGCAGCGCAGGCAGCGGCCGCATTCCTGCATGGCCTCCTCCGTGCTCATGGGAACCTCGACGGCATCGAAATCGTTCTTGCGCTCGCGCGCGGGGCGCTCGAGCACTTCCACGCGGCCGTACGCCGCGCGGTCGTTGGGCTGGGCCGGCGGAACCGTCACGCCGCAGTCGAGCGTATGGTTGAATCCCAGCATATGGTCGATGTTGCGCGCGGCAACCTTGCCGGCGGCGATGGCCTTGATGGCCGACGCCGGGCCGGTTTGGCAGTCGCCGCCCACGAACACGTTCGCGCCCGCGGAGGCATCGGCGCCGCGGGCGGCAAGCGCCTCGGCGTCCATCTGCGCATGCAGCTGCTCGTCCGCCTTGAACTCGCCCCATTCGGCAGCCATGCCGAACTCCTCGAACGGCGCGGACACGATGTTCTGCCCCACGGCGATCAGGATGACATCGGCGGGGATACGCATCTGCGGCTTGTCGGCGGCCACGGGCGCGGGACGGCCGCGCTTGACCGGGCCGATCATCTGCGGGTTCGTCAGCAGCGCGCAGCAGCGGCCCTGCTCGTCCTTCTCGATGGCGGCCGGCGCCTGCAGCGTGATCATCTCCACGCCCTCGGCGATGGCCGACTCGATCTCGGCCGGCAGCGCCGTCATGTCGGAGATGCGGCGGCGATACACCACCGACACCTCCTCGGCGCCGGCGCGCACCGCCGTGCGGCAGCAGTCCATGGCGACGTTGCCGCCGCCGATGACGGCCACCTTCTTGCCCGTGAAGTCGGGATAATCGCCATCGCCGATGCGTCCAAGCAGGTCAACGGCAGAAAACACGCCTTCGGCATCCGTGCCGTCGATGCGCAGGCCCTTGCCCGTTTGCGCGCCGATGGCCACGTATACGGCGTCGTAATCCGCGGAAAGCTGCGCCATGCGCGCGGCGTCAACGGGGCTTTCGGTATGCACGGTGATGCCGCCCACGGCCAGGATGCCGCGGATATCCTCGTCCAGGCGCTCGCGCGGGAAGCGGTACGCGGGGATGCCGTAGCGGATCATGCCGCCCAGCTGCTTGCGCCCCTCGAACACGTCAACGTCGTGGCCCATCAAAGCGGCGAAGTACGCGCAGGTCAAGCCGGACGGGCCGCCGCCCACGACCGCCACGCGGCGACCGGTTGCGGGCAGGCGCTTCGGCACGGGCACCTGGTCGGCGCGCGCGTGCTCGCAGGCGAACTCCTTGATGCCGCGGATGTTGAGCGGCGCGTCGATGAGCGTGCGACGGCAACGCTGCTCGCAGGGATGCTCGCACACCAAGCCGCACGCGGTGGGGAACGGGTTGTCCTTGCGGATCATCTGCACGGCGCCGGCGTAATCGCCCTGCGCCACCAGCGCGATGTAGGCGGGCACGTTCACATGCGCCGGGCAGAACGTCTCGCACGGCACCGACTGGCCCACGCTGCGCTGGCATTCATGCTTGCTCACGTGGCTTTCAACCTCGGCAGCGAAGGCGTCCAGGCCCTCCAACAGGGCGTTCGCCGACTCGTAGCCGATGGCGCAATCCGACGTGTCGCGCACCATCTCGGCCAGCGCGCGCATGCGCTCGACCTCGGCCGCATCGGCCTGGCAATCCACCAGATGGCGCAGCATGTCTGCCAGCTGGGGCAGGCCGTCGCGGCACGGCACGCATTTGCCGCACGTTTGCAGCGCGCCCTCCTCGAGCAGCGTCAGCTGCTGCGCCAGAGGGCACATGCCCGGCGGCATGGCGTCGACGCGACGCTTCTGCCGGTCCAGGAACCCGCCGATGCGGGCATCGTCCGCCGATGCGGGCGCAATGGACAATCTCGTCATTTCTCCCCCGTTTCGCCTGCTTATGCAGGCTTGCAACGCTTGCATGGGGACGGCAATGGCGCAAGCCGCCCCATCGTACTCCTAGTGTTTTGATACTTGCGCAGTATCCTATGACATAAGGCGAAGGCTCAGGTTTCGGTCTTGTTAACCATCCGAACAAACACAAGCCGCAAAGCAAAAAAGACCGCCGCCCGAAGCGCAAGCCGAAAACGGCGAACGCTCCAAGCGACGGCCCTCAAACCCGCGAAACCCGCCGGGCGCTTCGATCGGACACTTCGGGGACGTAGCATTATCCGTCAGGATCAAGCCCCGAAAAGCCCAAGAGCCTCGAACGCGTAGTGTTATCTGCCCGAGCAATCCGGACGCTTCAGATACGCAGCATCAAACGTCCGAAAAACACGCATCTCAAACGCATGGCCCTACGCGCCCGGAGCCTCCGCCTCACGCGGGCCCGCGCCCCTTCCGCGCAAAACCCGCCTTACAGCGCGGCCCTGATGGCGCGAGACAGGTCCTCGAAGGTCTCGTACGCGGGGATCTCCGGATGCTCGGCCTTGATGGTGACGGTGCTGCGGAACAGGAAACCCGCCTTCGACGCCTTGATCATGCCCAGGTCGTTGTAGCTGTCGCCCGAGGCGATGGTCTCGAAGCCGCAGGAATGCAGCGCGCGGACCGTGGTCAGCTTCGTCTGGTCGCAGCGCATGCGATAGCCGGTGATGGCGCCGTCGTCGGCGACCTCCAGCGTGTTGCAGAAGATGGTCGGCCAGCCGAGCTTCTCCATGATGGGCTGGGCGAACTGCTCGAACGTGTCGCTGATGATGATCACCTGGGTCTGCGCGCGCAGGTCGTCCAGGAACTCCTTGGCGCCGGGAACGGGCTGGATGTCGGCGATGACTTCCTGGATCTGCGGCAGGCCCATGCCGTGGCGGCGCAGCACGTCCAGGCGGAACTTCATGAGTTTGTCGTAGTCGGGCTCATCGCGCGTGGTGCGCATAAGGTCGGGGATGCCGGCCTTCTCCGCGAACGCGACCCAGATCTCCGGTGCCAGCACGCCTTCCAGGTCCAGACATACGATATTCATTCCCATGAGGGTTCCTTTCACGTTGCCGTTGCTTTCGCAAGCCTTCTATGCGCATAAGCATAGGCGAACGGGGCGGCGCCCCCGACCACGTTCCGGTCAGTGCCGTGAGCGAAAGGGGAAACGGCACCCGATAAGGCAATCGCGTCTCTGACAGATAACGCTACGTCCCCAAAGCGTCAGGCTTATGACGAAACGCCGGCAACCCGCGGCGTTGCGCTATCATCGGCTCATCCGTTCGATATGGAAGGGGACCGATGGCGCGGTTGTTCATTGTCGAGGACGATGCCTCCTTGCGGGAAAATCTTGTGCGTATGCTCAAACTTAAGGGGCACGAATGCCTTTGCTGCGAGTCGTTCGCGAACGCCGCGGTCGAGGCTTTGGCGGCATGCCCCGACTGCATCTTGCTCGACCTTTCGCTCCCCGGCGCGTACGGCCACGAGATCTGCCGCTCCATCCGCCAGGGAAGCAACGTCCCCATCATCGTCCTGACCTCCTCCGATAGCGAGTTCGACGAGGTCATGAGCATGAACGTCGGCGCAGACGACTACGTGGTCAAGCCCTATCGCCCCGCCGCGCTGCTCGCCCGCATCGACCGCGCGCTCGCGCGCGACGGCTCCGCCGACCCGGCGCGCGGGCGGCTTGAGCACGGCGGCGTTTCTCTGAACCCCGTGCGGGCCGAGGTCTCGTATCGCGGCAAAAGCGTCGAGCTGTCGCGCAACGAGCTGCTGATCCTGCGCATCCTTATGGAGAACGCAGGCTCCATCATCTCGCGCAGTGAGCTGATGGATGAGCTTTGGCAAACCGATGCGTTCGTCGATGACAACACGCTCACGGTGAATGTGAACCGCCTGCGTCGCAGCCTGCAGTCCGCAGGCGTGCCCGACGACTTCATCACCACCCGCCGCGGCCTGGGCTACGTGATTCGATGAGCGCCTACTCCTTCGGCGCGTACCTCCGATCGCAGGCCAGGTTCGCGATCGGCGCGATCGCCCTGATAACCGTCGTCGCAGGTATCATGGCCGTAACCGGCTCGAACGCTTCGGCGATCGCGCTCGTTTCCCTCTGCGAAGCCCTGTTCGCCAGCGCCGCGCTCGCCGGCGGGTTTTTGCGCGATCGAGAGTTCTACCAGCAGCTGGACCTCTTCTGCGACTCGCCCGAAAACGCGCGCTACCTCTCGTCGATCCTGGACGAACCGCGCACGCTCGAAGGCTCCATCGCCTACCGCGCGCTCGCCGTACAGGGCAAAGCCGCTTCCGACGAGCTTGCCGCCCGTTCCCACGATATGAAGGAGTACCGCAACTACGTCGAGCTATGGGTCCACGAAGCCAAAACGCCCATCGCATCGGCGCAGTTAGCGCTGTCGAACCTTCACGGCCCCGAAATCAACAAGGTGCGCGGCGACCTCGACCGCATCGAATCACGCGTTGAGCAGGCGCTTTACTACGCACGCTCGGCAACGCTGAGCGAGGACTTCTCCATCGAGGAGCTCAACCTTGCGGCCATCGCGCGCAAGGCGTGCCGCCAACGATCCCGCACGCTCATCGGCGCAGGGGTCTCGCTCGAGTTCGCCATCGACGACGAGCTCAAGGTGCTCACCGACGCGAAATGGACCGACTTCATCATCGGCCAGGTTCTGGAGAACTCGGCGAAGTACGGCGCGAAGACCATTCGATTCGAAAGCACGGTGAAGGACGCGGGCACGAAAGACGGCTGCATCGAGCTAGCGATCAGCGACGACGGCGACGGCATCCCTGCCGCCGATGTGCCGCGCGTGTTCGATCGCGGCTTCACGGGAAGTCGGGGCCGCACGCACCACAAGGCAACGGGCATGGGGCTGCACCTGGCCGCCGTAGCCTGCGAAAGAATGGGCCTTGGCCTGCGCGTTTCATCAGAAGAGGGCACGGGCACCACCGTTGCCCTGACCTTCCCGATCGACCGCACGCGCATGGATTTGGCCGCCAACCTTACAACATCGTAAGATTGCGGTAAGGCCCTTCGATGGCTCCGTTTTCGCAAGCGCCGCATCATGGGGATATGCCGAATCAAAGAGAAAGGAATCCCCCATGACCATAGTTACCGCAACCCCACCGGCAGGCATCGCGAACGCGGGCCGGCCCGACAGCCGCAACGTCCTGCTTTCCGTGCGCGACGTTCGGAAGGTGTACGGCTCGCGAGAGGCCGTCACGCGCGCGCTCGACGACGTGTCGTTCGACATCTGCAAAGGCGAGTTCGTCGGCGTGATGGGCCCATCGGGCTCGGGCAAAAGCACGCTTCTGAACTGCATCTCCACCATCGACACCGTGACCAGCGGAAACATCATCCTAAACGGGCTCGACATCACGCAGCTGCGCAGCCGTCAGCTCTCCAAGTTCCGCCGCGATGACCTAGGCTTCATCTTCCAGGACGCAAACCTGCTTGACACCCTGACCGGTTTCGAGAACATCGCCCTGGCCCTTACCATCAAGGGCGAGAAGGCCGATGCCGTCCGCGCGAAGGTCGATAGCACCGCGAACATGCTCGGCGTGACGGACGTCCTGCAGAAATACCCGCGCCAGATGTCGGGCGGCCAGCGCCAACGCGTTGCCGCGGCGCGCGCCATCGTCGCCGACCCGAAGCTGGTCCTTGCCGACGAGCCCACCGGTGCGCTCGATTCGCGCAACGCCGCAGTCCTCCTTGAAACCCTCGAGGTATTGAACGCAAAGCTGCATGCCACCATCATGATGGTCACGCACGATGCGGTCGCGGCCTCCTACGCCGATCGCATCCTGTTCATCAAAGACGGCAAGCTGTTCAACGAGCTGCGCCGCGGCGATGACGCCCGAACCGATTTCTACCAGCGCATCCTCGAGGTTCAGGCGTTCCTTTCCGGCAAGCAGGGCGACTCCCCCGCGGTCGGATTCGCGCCCTCGCACGCTGCCAAGCCGCGCAACTAGGCGGTGGCCATCATGTTGATGAAACTTGCCTTGCGCAACGTACGCCGCAGCATGCGCGACTACGCTGTGTATTTCGTTACCCTCACTTTGGGCGTGGCGGTGTTCTACGCCTTCAACGCTATCGAGGACTCCCGCGTGCTGTTCGAGGCCCAAGAAGGCGCCGCGAACGTGTTTCTAGCGTCCGGTGAGAGCATTTTCGACATCCTCGCCCAGGTCATGACCTATTTCAGCGTCGTCGTCGCCGTGGTTTTGGGCTTTTTGGTCCTGTACGCCAACCGGTTCGTTGTTCGGGCACGCAAAAAGGAGTTCGGCACGTACCTGCTGCTGGGCATGAGCCCGCGCCAAGTCTCTTCGGTGGTGCTGATGGAAACGCTGATCGTCGGCGTGATCGCACTGCTGGCGGGCCTTGGGTTGGGCTTTTTGATTTCGCAAGCGATCGCCTTCGCCACGGCTGGCCTCATCGGCGTGGCTATCAGCGACTACCATCTGCTGTTCAGCGCCCGGTCCGCCGAGCTGACGCTGGGGTGCTTCGCGCTCATCTTCGTTGTGGTCGCCCTGTTCAACGCCGTGCAGATTTCGCGCTGCAAGCTTGCCACGCTGCTTTCGGCCAACTCCCGCAACGAGCGCATGCCCGTGCGCAACCCCATCGTCTGCCTCGTTGTCTTCGTGCTGTCGTGCCTGATTCTGGCGAAGGCGTATGCCGAGCTCAACCTCGACGGCCTCGTGTACTTCGGCGAGCACTTCCGCACCGCAACCGCGCTGATGCTCGTCGGCACGCTGGGCCTGTTCTGGTCGGCATCGGGGTTCTTCATCCTGCTGATCCAGCGCCTGCGCAGCATCTATTTCAAGGGACTTGCCATGTTCACCATGCGCCAAATCGCCGCGAAGGTGAACACTGCGTTCGTATCGCTGTGGGCGGTTACCGTTCTTCTATTCTTTAGCATCGTTGTGTTCTCCACGGGCTTCAGTCTGGCGTCGCTCTTCTCCGACCAGCTAGAGGAGAACACCCAGTTCGACGCATCCATCCGCGCGAACCTGATGTCGCTCGACATCTCCGATATGGAAGCGGTGCCGGCAGACCAGTATGGCGGGGAAGAGGAGAAGGCGGCCGCGATTCGGGAAGCCGAGGCCCAGCGCAACGAGATCCACAGCCTGTGGCAGGCGAACGGCGGTTCCACCGCCGCGTATATGAAGTCGCTCATTCCCGATTGGGACGAGCGCGTGACCGGCTCGGCTCAGGTGGACACGTGGCTTGCGAACGATTTGACGGAAAGACAGCTTGTCGATGCGTGCGGCTTCACACTTGCCCAAATCGGCTCCGACGAGAACTCCAGCATGGCCGACGAGGGTGTGCAGTACGTGCCGTTATCGCAGTTCAACGCCGCACGTCAGCTTACAGGCGAAAAGCCGATCGAGCTTGCCGCAGACGAGTACCTGGTCGACAACACGGTCGATAAATCTGCCGACTACGCGAAGGCTCTTGGCCAGAAAGGGCGCACCATCACCGTTGACGGCCATGAGCTGACCGCATCCGGGCAGGTTGTCTCGCAATCGCTCCAGGTGAGCAACATGAGCTGCCTGATCGCCGTGCTGGTTGTTCCCGATGAATTGGCGGCTGACAGGTTCGCCGCCGGCGATCTACCGTCTATGAGCGAGTTGAACGTCAACCTGGTTGGCGACTCGCTAGAACAGGCCATGAAAGACCTGATGGCCGAGTACGGCAAGGCAGTTCCCCCGAGCGAAGAGCATGCCGAGATGGGCTCGACCTACGAGTCTGGCGCATGGCCGGCGTCTTACTACTACACAAGCGAGGGCGTTATCGCCGATAGCATGGGGCTTAAGCTGCTCTTGGTTTACCTGGCGCTCTACATAGGGTTTGTCTTCCTGATGACTACCGCAGCGGTCCTTTCCGTTCAGCAACTCTCCGAGATAGCGGATGGTATCCCTCGCTATCGCCTGCTGGCCCAGCTCGGATGCGACAGGAGCATGGTGCTGCGAAGCCTGCGCACGCAGATCGGCATCTATTTCGTGGCTCCGCTCCTGGTCGCAGGCTGCCATTCCGCATGCGCGATCAGCCTTCTGTACAAGAACCTGCTATCGCTTTGGGGCGCGGGGGCTGTTACCGGCACGCTTACCATCGGCATCGCGCTGGTAGTTACGGTATATGCAATCTACTTGGCGTCGACGTACCTGGTTGCACGATCGGCAGTGATCTCCGGCGCAGGCAAGAAGTTGCTTGCGTAGCCGAACACCGAAACGATAAAGGGCGGTTGCCTGCGAACGATTCGCATGGCGGCCGCCCCTTACTTCACGCGCAAAACCACGTATTCGTTCAAGTTGCCCGTCTTGCCATCTGCCTCGAAACGGCTTACAAGCTCCGCCGAATCCGCCACCGCCGCCAACAGCCGCTCGATTTCCGGCTCGTCGAAATGGTGGCAATAGCGATACAGCCCCTGCGTATCCTGCCAACCCAGCAGATAATCGTTCGGCGGCAACTCGGGAATCCCCAGCTCAGCACGCGCACGGATCGTGGTTTCCTGCGCCTTCCTCGCCAGCTTATCGCTGTTCAGGAATCGCCAGAAGCTCACTGCCACGAACCCACCCGGGCGCACCTTCGCGATAAGCGTGCGCAGAAGCTCCGCACGCCAGCATTCCAACGGCACATGATGCATGAACCCGAACGATACGGCCAGGTCGCGGGACGCGTCCGGCGCCTCAAGCGACTCCCAAAGGCGGCCGCCGGAAAGCCGCGCGATCACATCAAGGTTCTGGAAGGCTATTCGGGACAAGGGCCCGAACTCACTCCGCTCCCCCGCTTCCACCAGCGGCTCACAATTGTCCACCGCCCAACCCGACAGCATCCTGCCAGGCAAGGCGTCCGCCAAATATCGCTCGAAACGCAGATTGCCGCACGCCACATCGAGCACGCGCAGCAGCTCTCGCTCAGCTGCACGCGCATCCATGACCTCGAGCAAGCGCACCCAGCCCTGCCACGGCGACTGCCGCGTCTGCGAGAACGATTCCGCGTTCGCGCGATAGAACTCCCCGGTCAGCGCGCACAAGCGCAGCGCCAGCACCTCTTCGGCGCCCCTTGCCGCACCACCGCTCGCCACAAGATCTTCAGCCGCATCGGCCGCGCAAGCTGCGCCGCTGCTTGCGACTGCAAACGCTTGCTCGCGGTTGGCGCCCCCACGCAGTTCCATATTCCTACGACTCGCGCATCTCTCGCGCGCATTGCGCCAGCACGGCAACAAAGCGGTCGACGTCTTCCGGAGTGTTGCGATGGAAGAAGCTCACGCGCAACGTCTCCTTGCCCTCGCGAAGCGGGATGCCCGCCGCCTGCAGCGACAGCGGATGCTTCGGACGCCACGTGCCCGGCGCGACGGTGGTGTGACTTTCCTCGCACGCCGAGGCGCGCGACACGCACACGCGGCGACCGGACAGATACTTCACCGACACGGCGTTGGGCAAACCCGGCACGCTGATGCTCAGAATGTAGGGGCTTCCGCCTTCCAGCGCATGCACCACCACATCGGGGATTTCGCGCTTCAAGCCCTCGATGGCGCGCTCGCGAAGGCTTGCGGCGTATTCCATGTCCGTTTCCATATGCGCCGCCGTGATGCGCACGGCTTCCGCCATGCCCACGGCAAGGAATACCGGCTCAGTGCCCGAACGCAAACCGCGCTCCTGGTTGCCGCCGAACGCGGTGGTATGCATGGGGAGGCCGCGCCGCACATACAGGATGCCGATGCCGCGCGGCCCGCCGATCTTGTGCGCGCCCGCCGTAAGCAGTTGCACGCCCCATTCGCGAGGGTCGACAGGCATCTTGCAAAACGCCTGCGTGGCATCGCAATGTAGCGGCACGCCCGGCGCCAGCTCATCACGCAACTGCGCGATTTCGGAAATGGGGAAGATCCAGCCCGTCTCGTTTTGCACGCGCATCACCGAGATAAGCGATGTGGGACCGTCCTGCAACTGCTCGGCCAGCTGCTCCATGTCGAAGCAGCCATCCGGCGCATCGACGTAGCGGCAATCCCAATCAAAATCGCGTCGCATGCCGCGAACGGTTCGGGTCACCGACGAATGCTCCAACGTGGAGGTGATGATCTTGCCCGGATTCTCACGCTGAGCCAAGCACGCCCCGCGTATGGCTAGATTGTTCGATTCCGTCGACCCGGAAGTGAAATAAATCTCCTCCGCATCCACGCCCAGGACATCGGCGATGATCGCACGACTGTCCTCAAGCATCTCCTTTGCGCGACGCCCTACCACATGCGGCGACGAAGGATTGCCCCAGCCATCCATCATGACCTCGTGCATGCGCGCAAGCACTTCCGGATAAGGAGGCGTCGTTGCGGCGTTGTCCAGATATGTAAGCGGCTTGTCCACGGGCATTCCCATCGTTGCTTCGTTTCGTTCTTTTCCTTAATTCTAACGTGGCCGTTTAAATGGCACTAAGCCAACATCACTTGGGAACTGATTTCTCGATAAGCGGATAATGCCTGGTCATTAGCCTTTTTGACACACCATCGATAAGCGCTCTGCATCATCTAAGCCCCAACCCGTCGAGCATTTGCATGGAACCGCCGCGTATGTTCCGCAAGGCCTTCACGTATGTGTAGACATTTCGGCGCAAGCGACGATATCGAGCGCTCCCCAAAACCCAAAGCGTTTCTTGCCGCTTCCACGTCCAGCACGCGATCAGGCCCCGCGCTCGACTCTGTTCCCCAACCATAGCTGTTGCATTCCTGGTCCCCAGCTTCGTACACGCCCAAGCGTAATGAGACAAAGCCGGGGCGGTTTGCGCGTCGGCCGACCCGCGCACAATTGCACGGCTTTTCTTGACACAGGCGCACCACCCCTTCGCCCCTTTGCGCGATGCCGTACAATACCGGCTATGGAAAAGACACTGCAGAACATCCTCGGAGAGATCCGCCGAACCAACGCCCCGCTTGCCCCCGATGCACTCGATCGCATCATCCGCGCCCGAAACCGCGAGGTGGCCGGCCCCGTCCGCTATGTGGCGAAGAAGCTGCTGCTGCCGTTTTATCAAGAGGCGAAGGAGCACCACCCCGAACAGTGGCATACCTGGGGCGTTTCGCCCGCTGAAGAGGCCCTGCTTGTGCGAACGCTGCAGGTCAAACCCCGCCGCACCGCATCCGGTGTGGCCACCGTCACCGTGCTCACGAAGCCCTGGCCGTGCTCAAGCGCGTGCCTGTACTGCCCCAACGACGTGCGCATGCCGAAAAGCTACCTGCACGACGAGCCGGCCTGCCAGCGCGCCGAGCGCAACTGGTTCGACCCGTATCTGCAGGTCACCGCACGTTTGCGCACGTTGCATCAAATGGGGCACGTCACCGACAAGGTCGAGCTCATCGTGCTTGGCGGCACGTGGAGCGACTACCCCGAGACGTACCAGATATGGTACATACACGAGCTGTTCCGCGCCTTGAACGACATGGGCTGCGAAGCCACGGTAGAGTGTGAATCCGAAACGCGCCGCGAGCAATACCAAAACGCCGGCATAGCCTGCGAACGCGACGACCTTGCCGCCTGGGCCTCCGAAGCGCAAGCGCGCGTCACCGCCGGCGATGCCTCCTACAACGAAACGGTTCGAAACCTATACGCTTGCAGAACCCACGCGGACGATTCCCGCTTGCGCACCCGAACGGATGACCGTAACACTACGACTGACAACGCTCTCGCAAACTGCACGACAATCGGCGATACGCAGAAGGCCGACCCCGAATCGGTCGCCCCTGAAGACCCGCAAGATGCAGCTCCCCGTAACGGCTGGGCCGCTGCCGCGCAATGGCAGACCGCAACGTTTCCCCAGTTTGAAGCCCTGCAGCGCGAAAACGAGTCCGCCGAACACCGCTGCGTAGGCCTTGTGGTGGAGACACGCCCCGACGCCGTCACGCCCAAACGGCTTACCATGCTGCGCCGTCTAGGCTGCACGAAACTGCAAATGGGCATTCAAAGCCTGGACGAGCGCATCCTCGCCGCAAACCATCGAGGCATCGGCGTCGATCGCATGCAGCAGGCCTTCGAGCTTGCCCGTATCTTCGGCTTCAAAACGCACGCGCACTTCATGACGAATCTGCTCGGCGCAACGCCCGAGAGCGACGCCGCCGATTATCGGCGCATGGTCGAGCATCCCGCCTTCAAGCCCGACGAGATCAAGCTGTACCCCTGCGCGCTTGTGGACGGCACGGGGCTGGTCGCACATTGGCGCGACGGCAGCTGGCGCCCCTACACCGAGCAGGAGCTTGTCAACCTGCTAGCCGAAGACGTGCTGGTCACGCCGCCGTTCACGCGCATATCGCGCATGATCCGCGACATCTCGGCACACGACATCATGACCGGCAACAAGAAAGTGAACCTGCGCCAGCTGGTCGACCTGGAACTCGCGAAACGACCCCAACCGGTGCAGGAGATCCGCTCCCGCGAAATCGCCTTCGGAGCCGCCGCAAGCGACGAGTTCTCACTTTCGGAAATCGCTTACGAAACGACGAACACCCACGAGGTGTTCCTGCAGTGGACAACGCCCGACAACCGCATCGCAGGCTTTCTGCGCCTATCCATGCCGAATGCCGACTACGTCGGCGCACACGTCGCTGACCTGCCTATCGATGCCGGCGAGGCCATGATTCGCGAGGTGCATGTATACGGACGCGTTGCCGGCCTGCATCAAGGTGGCCAAAACGCCCAGCACCGAGGTCTCGGCCGCATGCTCATCGAGCGAGCCTGCGATATAGCCCGCGACAACGGCTACACCGCCATAAACGTGATCAGCGCCATCGGCACACGCGGCTACTACCGCAAGCAAGGATTCGCCGACAGCGGGCTGTACCAGCAACGCAGCCTATAAGACGCAAGGCGGGCATCGACGCTTTCGCCCTGCAAGACCGCTGTCTTTGATCGCATGCGGAGGCCCGCTAACTTCCGCATGTCGCGGCTCACATCTCGCGAACGCCCACTTCTCGCAGATACAGCTCGCCAGTTTCGCGGCGCTCGAATACGTTCGCACTTTCCGCAAGCGCGACGCCGGGACACATTTCGCGCAACGCCGCAACGCTGCCCAACGGAATCGCGGCGCTCGGGACTCCTTCGTCAAACGAACACGGCACACCGGCCGCACGCGCCCAGTCGCGCACGCACGCCGCATCGGCCCCAAACGCCTTCGCGCATCTCAGCAAGCGGTCGCCTTCGTCGGCCTCAAGCCACGGATAATGCGCCCACACCCCATCGTCGCAGGTGAACACCTTATTCTGCTGATACACCTGCCCCGTATTCTTGTTGTCGGAACTGCAATAATGCACACCAAGCAGCAAGCTCTCACGCACAGCATATTCCATCAACGTCAACGCCTCAGCCTCGCTACCCGCAACGGGGACACCGCCGCCGTACCAGTAGTCATACAAGTAGTTGAAAGGGTGCTTGCGCAGCTCAAACCCACGATCACGAAACGCTTCCGCATTGCACAGCGGAAAACAGAACTCCAACAGGTTCACGCCACGCACGCCCATGTCGTCCAAGCGCACAAGCAGCTCCTGCATCTCGGAAAGCGTGCCGGGGATCACAGGCATCTCAACCATCACATCGGGCAGCGACGAAACGGCGGCCTCGATTCGCCCAAACACGGATGCATCGGGGCGCGCGACATCCTCAGGCTTGATGCTAAATCGTACCTCATCAAGTCCCGCATCAGCTAACGCATCCAAGCACGGATCATCCAGCAAGTCACCGCACGTGTATAGGCGGATATGCACGTCGGAATACAGTTCCTTTGCACGCCTCACGAACGCGACAACCGACTCCTTATGCAAAAGCGGCTCGCCACCCGTTATCGCCAGGCAATCGAACTGGGCACCAACTGCAGCAGCCTGCTCAAGCTCGGCCACGATATCCCGACGGTGCGACAAGAAGTACTCGTAGCGATCCTGATTCGGGTTGAAGCAGAAATAGCAATGTCGCGTGCAACGCAAATCAACGAAAAACGTAGCCGTGCGCTCGCCCGTGCGGCACGCCAAGCATGCCGGTGAAATCCATCCATGCCATAGTGACCCGCCGCCGTTTTCGCAATGGCAACCACACATCGCCGCCGTTTGCGAACGCCGCTTGCGCGGGCACGACTCCGCCACCTCAAAGGGGATTCCAAACGCAGCAACCGCATCCTCATAGTCGTGCTCAACCTGATCAAACGCCTGTGCATACTCGCGAATATCCACAAATCCCCCCTTAAAGCAAAACGCTACTCAGCCGAAAGCTCCGCCGCCAACTTCTTAACATGCGCAGCGTCAACATGCGCAAACGCCGCCATAGCACCTGCAAACGCAGCGTAATACGCACGGATATCTTTGCGAATCACCTCATCAGCGAACGCATCGACCCACGTCAGCACATGATTCCGCAGAAAGTCGCTCTGGGTACGAAGCGTCTTCGCCGCATCCTCATCGCGTCCGTCAGCATACGCCTCATAAACGCACTGACTCATACGCGCCATAAAATCCATCATCGCGGAAATGTGATCGTCGGGAAAATGCTGCTCGGCCTGTAGCCTGAAACCCGCTTGATGATAGAACGACCGAACATCAAGCGTGCTTCCCCTAAACAGCATGCCGTCGGTACTGGTATACGGAGACTCCCAGGGTCGAACGTAGCTATCGCCAGGAACCTGAAACAACGTGGGGAAATCTTCTTCCATGGCCACTGTCGCCTTGGAAACCGCATCCCCTTCGCTATGTTCACCCACGCACGCAACCGCTTCGGCAACGCACTCGGTCATCGTGCGGAGGGAAAGGCCCACGTTCTTCTCCGAAAGCCCCTCATCAGCGGCCACCTTACCGGCAAGCCACGTCAACGCGCCTGCCGTGTTCTCGCCGAAAAGCTGCGCAGCTGACGCCTCATGCACTCCGCCGCCGAACACCACATGAAAGGCGCCATATAAATACGCACGGCGTGCCAGCGTCATGGCAATGCGATTATCCTCGTCTTTGCTGTCCATCCCCGCTCCTTCTGCGCCGTCGCCATCCAGGGCGCGGCACAACGAACCTGAAACAAAACCGCCGCATCGAGCAAACAGCGCGATGCGGCGGCAATCAACCTATTACCAGGTCAGCTCACGCGCTTCCTGGCTAAACGCGCAGTCCTTCGCCTTAATCAAGACGTTCGGATGCGTTTCCTCGGGCGAGGGCAGCACCACGATGCTACCGTTATCCAGGTCGCTACCATACTTCGCGCGCAGCTCATCCATGTCGCCAAAATCAAGCGCACGGTTCGGGCAGCCAGCCACGCAAGCAGGCTGGGAGCCCTCTTGACGCAGGCCATAGCAGCCGTCGCACTTACCGGAAACACCCTTTTCCGGGAAGTACTTCGGCTGGCCATACGGGCAGCTCATCACACACATGCGACAGCCGATGCACTTGCTCTGATCCTGAATCACCGTGCCGTCGGCAGCCTTGTAAATGGCGCCCGTCGGGCAATTCTTCAGGCAAACAGGGTCCTCGCAGTGATTGCAGCTAAACGTGTAGCTAAAGCCCTGCACCTTCGGGAACTCGCCAACCGTGTAGGAATGCGCCTCGCGATACAGCGTGCCAACCTCAAGACGGTTCTTGTCCTTGCACACAACCTGACAAGCGCGGCAACCAGTGCAGCGGCTTTGGTCCAAATAGAATCCAACGCTCATGATTCACTCTCCTCTTCCGCAGCTCTAGTTTGCACTCCAGCGAGCCGGCTTGTCGCAGTCGCGGCCAAGCGGAGCGCCGGTGTACTTCTCGACATTGCAGATCTGGTTGTTGTAACCAGACACGCCCATGCCACTGTACTCGCTACCGATCAGATAGTTGTCGGAGCCAGCCATATCGATGCCGGTCTCTTCATCGACGTCAACCCATGCGCCATGGGGCACGCCGACCATGCCAGGCATCAACACGTCCATAACGGCAGCGTTGCGCAGGCCCTTGCCATACGGCGAGCTCAGCAGCACCGTGTCACCGTCTTTGATGCCCAGGCTCTCCGCATCGCTACGAGCCAAAAACACCGGGTTTGCCCACGCCTCGCGCAGCCACGGGCAGTTGTCGAACACGGTATGCGAACGACGCAGGTAGTGCGGGTTGAACATCAGGAACGGATACTCGCCCTTTTCGCCGCCGATTTTACCGTCCTTGAACGTGGACTCGTAGCCCGTGCACGGAACGACATAGGTCGGGTACGGCTTGTACTGTTCGATTCCAGGGAAGCCGAACGACGCCATCAGGTCGTAGCGAGCCTGGCAGTAAATCTCCAGCTTGCCCGACTTGCTCTTCAACGGGTTTGCCTCAGGATCATCGACGAACTTCTGGTAGCCGATGTGGCCGTGCTTGTCACCGCGCTTGCGCGGGAACTGATAACCGCCGTTTTCCTTCAGCTCCTTCAACGTGATGATGCCTTCCTGCGGCGTGCCTTCGGCGTTGAGGCTTTTGATGTCATCAGCCGTCAGCGTGACCAACGTCTTCATTTTGCCGTCATCGCCCATGACCTTGCAGCCGGCAATCTTCTCGTACAGCTGCTGATCCTCGGTCTTGCCATAAGCAAGCTTGGGATCCTTGCCGACGCCCGCAATCAGCAGCTCGCCGATTTCCTGGTCGGTCTTCGCCTCGCCAAGCGGCTGCGTCACGCGAGTGTAGAACGGCAGGTATTCACGGTTGTTGTAGTCGCCGAAACCGCCGCAACGCTCCCACTCGGTCGTAACCGGCAAAATGATGTCGGAATAGCGAGCGTTCGTGGTCATGAACTGCGCCAACGTCAACACGAAGTCAACCGCGCGGTGGGCCTCGATGCCCTCTTTCTGGTTCAAAGACGTCTGCAGGACGGCATCGGTCATATGATAGATGCACTTGATGGGACCAAGCTCCGTAGGATTAGGCTTGTGGAAGGAGCCGTACGCATTGGAAACGTCCTGCGTGTGGCCGCCGCCATTCTTGATGATCTCATACATCTGAGGCTGGCGAACGCCCGTGGTAACCGGATTGGTCGTCTTCGGCATCTTTGCGGCACCGGCGGAAATCAGTCGAGCACCGCCATTGCCGGCGTTTGCGTGATATGCGCTAGCCGTTGCATGACCGGACTTGCCCATATGACCGCCCATGGCGCCCAAGGCGATCAACAGCTGCGGCAGCATTTCGGCACCGTTGCAGCGAGCCATACCATAGTTGTGCAGAATCATGACCTTGTTGCTCTTTGCCATAATCTGAGCCAGCTCGGTGACCTGCTCAGGCTTCACGCCGCAGATCGGCTCTGCCCATTCCGGCGTCTTAGGCGTGCCGTCGTACTTGCCAAGGATGTAGTCCTTAAGGTTCTCATCGATGGTCTTATCCTCAGGCATGCTCTCGGAGTCGAAACCAACCGTGTACTTATGGATGAAGTCCCAATCGATGATGCCTCCCTTTTCCTCGTCAAGGCGAAGCATTTCATAGGCAATAGCGAACATAAGCGCCATGTCCGTGCCGGTGCGAACGGGAACCCACTCAGCATCAAGCATCTGGGCGGACGCGTTGTACAGCGGGTCGATGGATACGAACTTGGTGCCCTTGTCGCGCGCAGCCATCCAATAGTTGATAGGCGTACCGGCGGCAGACCAAGCAGGATTGGACGACCACATGATAATGTACTCGGCGTTTTCAAGGTCAAAGCGATCGTTTGCCGTATCCGCATCACCCGTACCGCAGTCCGTAGTCGGAAGACCCATCTTCGTCACGTCAAGCGTATACGTGCCATGCGACGTGGTATCCCATCCGCGCACGTAACCGGAAAGGACATTGAGCGTGGTGTTGTTCGCCTTGCAATAAAAACCCGTGGGGCCGTACTCGTCGGAAATGCGCTTGATTTCCTCGGATGCAAGCTTAATAGCTTCGTCCCAGCTGATGACTTCCCACTCGTCCTTGCCACGCATCTGGCCGTTGGACTTCTCGCCACCGCCAGGCTGCCAACCCTTGCGCTTGAGCGGATGAAGAATACGGTCAGCGCCGAAGCACTGCTGTTGCTGGGTTTTACCGCGCACGCAACCACGCTGCTGCGGATACTCAATGGAATCCTCGTGCGTGTCATCAGTCTTCTGACGAACAACGGCGCCGTCCTTGACCATGACCTTGTTCATGCAGCGACCACCGCAGTTATGCCAGCAGGCTGCGGAAATCCATTCGCCACCCTTTGCCGGATCGACAGGCAGCTCGTGCTTGTCGACGGCCTCGAGACTTGATTCCGCAGAGCAACCAGTTGCGGTCAGGCCGGCCACACCCGCCATGACGACGGCAGAAGCGCCCAGGAAACCTCGACGGGAAATGTTATTGGAATTCACGGTTATATCCCCCTTCGTTCCTTACAGCGCGCACGTCGCGTAAAACGCGTAACGAGCGACGGCAACACCGATAACCAGAGCAGCGCACACGACGATCGCAAGCGTCTGCCTGTTTGCGAATTTGGAAGCCAGCAGCGTCAACACAGCAGAAGCGACAGGCGCAACCACCAGGCCGACCACCTGCATAACCGGGCTTATGCCAACAGCCGAAAAGACCGCAACCTCAAGCGCCAGACCAATGGCCAGCACCACGTCAACAGCAACCATCGTGTATGCAACGGGCTTTTCGGACAGATTCGCGACACCAAGCGCGGCGCACAGGCCAAGACCCATGGCAAGATCGCCCGCCACGAAGCTCAGCACCGTTGCCGGGGCGTTCGTCCAAACGGGATTACCGAACACGTCGGTGTACGCGGTGCCCATAAGCACCATGCATGCCACGGCAACCACGGCCGTCACCACGCGCAGCGCAAAGGGGCTGTCCTTTTTCACGAACGCGATGATCATGTCGATAAGAGCCAGCACGAAGAACACGCCGGAAACGGCAACCTCGCGCACCATACCAGACGCAAAGTTAACGGTTCCGCTTGTCAACGAGCCCATTGCACGCGGGATGCTCTGCACATGCGTAGAAGCGGCGATCATGCCGATGGCGAACAAAGCAACTACGACCAGGGGCAAAAGCCACGGGCGATTGCCCGAGCGCTTACGGGCAAAGCACGTTTCAAACACGTACGCACCCGCAGCCATACCTCCCAGCAGCGTGAATGCAAACAGGGATTCGAGACCCATGTTTCCCTCCTCTATTTCCTTGCGCCCGCAGTAGGACGCGCCTCTCGCAAAACACGCCTCGCCCGCGCGTTTTGCGTTCTCCTGCTTTTTCCGCGAGATATGCGAATACGCACGAAGAAAGCAGGAGGCTGAATATGATCGTCGGAAATCAGCTGAACCCTTCATGAGCCGTTATAGCAAAATTGTCGTGCGATAATCAATAGTGTCGCACGACAATTTTGTAGTGTATTTATTCAATTTTGAGAACAGTAATTATCTCAACCGGTCAGCTAAAAGCGCAATTGACCTGGTAATTTGCACCTTAGATACCGCCCGTCGAGTAACAGTCCCTCGATCTTTTCTTACATAACTGTCGCACACGCCGTCACACAGCCAGCCCCAACCAAGCAGGCCAAGGAAGTAAGTAAGGAGTTACAGCGATTTGCTTTCATCGGCTTTTACGTTAAAGCCCTCGCTATATGCGCTTGGCACTACAAGCGTACTGTCGTTATCCTGCATACCCTCGTACGTCAAATGCAGCTTGCGCAGCGCAAGCGCCACTTCGTCATGGTTATACGTTTGCGCAACCTCATCAAGGATTTCGGAAACGTCGCGCTCCGCTTCCATAAGCGTGATGCGTGCGCTTTTGCGACATTCCGCCTGAGCCTCCAACGACATAACCCCCTGCAGCTCTTTGGGGATGATCAGGTCGCGCACTTCAACCGAAACGATGGAGATACCCCAATCAGATACCTTTTCCTCAACAGCCTCACGCAGCTCCTGATCAAGCTGATGACGACGCATGACCACATTCGACAGCGATGCGCGACCGATGGCATCGCGCAATGCCGTTTGCGCGGAAAGCGCTACGGCAAAGTGGTAATCCTCGACCTCAGTACAAGCCTTTTCAGGATCCCAAACCACCCAAAACAGCACGGCATCGACGTCAAGCGGCACCAAATCACTAGTCAGCGCCTCTTCGGCGCCAAACGGAGTTGCATTCATGCGCTGGTCAACGCGCAACGTGCAGAACTCAAACAATGGGACGGTGAAAAACAAACCCGGGCCCGCAAGCCGATTAAATCGACCCAGGCGCATGATCACGGCACGCTCCCAATCCATGCAGACGTGCACCGACGAAAGCACAGCAAGGCCAACTACTGCGGAAAGCAGAATACCCGTAAGCGTCAAACCGGACGCCAAGGCTACGGATGCTCCCAACATCAACGCAAATGCAACGATAGCCAAGGCTATCGTTATCATCACAGCGCCATTTCGCGTCGCTCTTTTCGTAGGATCGGAGCGATACGCGTCGGCTGCAACACCGAATTCCATCTCAGAACGTCGATACGTATCTTTTTGCCCCGGAACGAGCCTCTCGCCGTTATTACTGGTTTTCATGGCCCCTTTTCATCCTCCTCACACACGCAGACACCAGTTTCGGGATGTCTTCATACGCCATCCCTTGCTCCAAGCAGCTTTTGATGAAATCTTCGGCAAGCGCATTGACCTGCGCATCCCCTTTTTGATTGTTACCCGGTTCGTTCACGAACACGCCACTGCCTCGAACGGTTGTCACATACCCGTCGCGCTCCAATCCCATGTACGCTTTACTCACTGTGTTGTATGCAATACGCAGATCGGCAGCGTACTTACGCACGGTGGGCAATTTGTCGCCCGGTTTATAAAAACCCGATGTAATGAGGTATGCCATTCGGTTTCGTAGCTGAACCCACAGCGGTAAGTCACCGTTTTCGTCGAATTCAAACGAAGGCGTTTCCTTTGTCGCTTTCACACGTAGTCTTTCCACCTCACACCAAGGGCTGCACACCTGCAGCCACCACTACCAATCGCAAGCATAGCCCTCCGACAAGCACGAGCACCGAAGCGAACGCCGTTGTCGAAGCACTCAAATGTCGCCTGCTCATCAGGGAAAACATTTCAATCACTATCGGTAATAGTAGCGCACATAAGACAAAGCCACCCCAAAATAGCTGCGAATGTCTACCTGTCAGCACATTGGCGCTCGCTACCGGGGCAAGGCTTGCAAACAGCAGTATCGTCACGAGGAGCTCGAGCACCACGAACACGAAATCAAAGCGCAGCAATTTGACATCCCATTGCCGCACGGCCCGCCGATCCTCACATGAACATATAGCAAGCATTATCACCGCACAGCCGCACGAAAGCGCAGACAGAACGAATAGCACCGGTAGCCACATCGTCTGCCAGAATTTCACAGCGACAACGCTTTTCAGCAGCATTCCCGTGTATGCCATAACCACGAACGCGACGGGGATGCCCACGGCTTTTAGGACCCACAGCGCACGCCGCACGTGCGCTCCCAGCGAAAACGCCGCATCACAGAAAGCCGCCAACGAACTTCCCATCAACAGCGACAGCGCGAGCGCGCCAATCGAAATCAAGCTGCTTGTTGGGTATAGCAACAAGTAATAAAACGCATCCGGTCGACCTAAATCAGCGATTAGACACAACACTCCAAGTATCAAAATGCAGAATGTTGCGCCATACACGATTCTCCTTATGCGTTGATATGTTGATTCGCACAACCTTTTCGGCGCATAAGAAACCCTATTACGCTCACCATGCCTATTCCATGTCGACATATTGCACGCAACATCCAACACAGCCAACACGGCATATGCGCCCGCTGCTGTTCCGCCTAGGAATAGGTATACCGCTATCAGCCCGCTAAATGTCATGCGCCCGCCTTTCTTGAACACGGCAAGAATATCACTGTCGCACGACAATTCACAATCATATGAGCCAATGTCCCCATAGCGTTCTAGCTCGCCATCTTTTCAAAGGTGGCGAGCTAGAACGCTATGGATACAGATTCATTCACGCAACTCGAAAGGAACCCAGGCTGTGCCGTAACTTGCCCGCACGTGCTCCAGGCGCACGCCGAAGGACTGCTCGATAGCAGCACGAACGCCGCCATCCGCCGGTTCGCCCTGCGCAGCCAAGCGCCCCCGCTCCATCACGAACACCTGGTCAGCAACTGAAAGGGCCAGGTTCAAATCGTGAATCACCGCGATAACCGTCTTGCCGCGCTGCCGAACCTGGCGAATCAGCCGTACCATATCGAAACACGCCGCCACGTCCATGAACGACGTCGGTTCGTCAAGCAGCACGGTCGGCGTATCTTGCGCCAGCACCATAGCCATGCGCACGCGCTGCCGCTGCCCGCCCGACAAGCTCTGCAGCGAACGATCGCGCAGCTCAGACACGCCGGCAAGCAAAAGCGCCTCGTCGATGCGTTCCTCATCTGCCCTGCTCAAGCGCGAAAACGATCCACAGCACGGGAACCTTCCGCACATCACCAGCTCGCGCGCCGTCATCATAGGCGCCTCTTGCTGCTGCACCAACACGCCTAAAAGACGCGCTCGATCGCGAGCAGCCAGCAATGACACGTCGCGCCCGGCAACGCGCACGCACCCCGACGTCGGCTTTACCAGCCCCATGGCAAGTTTCGCAAGCGTTGATTTCCCGCAGCCGTTCGGCCCGACGATGCAGCTGATGCTCCCTTTCGGAAACGACGCGGAAAAGCCGTCGAACAAAAGGCTGTTGCCGTACCCGAATACGACGTCATCAAACTCAAGAGCGCCCATCGACCTCTCCTTTCCGCGAACGAAGAATCAGATAAATGAAGAACGGGCCGCCTATCAGCGCCATGCAAATTCCCACAGGGATCTCAAACGGCGCGAACAGCGTGCGCGCAACGGTGTCGCACGCGCACACCACGATGGCCCCGACAACAGGAGACAGCAGTAATACACGACGATTATCATGACCAGCGAAGAAGCGGACGATATGGGGGACAACCAGCCCGACGAATCCGATAAGCCCGGCAAAGCAAACCGCGGCACCCGCCAGTAGCGCTGCAAGCGAAAGCAATCTCAGCCGGGTTCGCTGCACGTTCAGCCCCAGCGCATGCGCACCTTCATCCCCCAACGACAAGATATTGAGACGAGTTCCCTGGCCTGCGGCCACAAGCAGCCCGACGCAGATCGCGCCCCCGGGAATCACCAGCTCAGACGCCATCACGCCCGAAAGGCTTCCGACCAAAAACCCAGATGAGTTCACGTAGGCATCCGGATTGAAAATGAGAATCGCGTTCATTCCCGCCGTGAATATGGACGTGAGCGCCATGCCGGCAAGCACGATGGTCAGGCGCGAGGCCCCCGCGTACAACGACACGAAGAACACCAGCAACGCCGAAGCAAGCGCGCCCAAAAACGCACCAGCTGCCGACACGCCCAGTGCATGCGGAGCCACGCATGCGAACAGCAAAACGAACAGGCCGGATCCAGCGTTGACGCCGATGATGTTTGAGCTGGCGAGCGGATTATTCAACGTTGCCTGGATAAGCGCACCCGCCTCGGCAAGCGCAGCACCGGCAAGCACGCCCCCAAGGACACGCGGCACGCGCACGTTCGCCAGCACGTTCACCGCCATGTCGGACGCGTTGCCCGTAGCGTACGCTACCACGTCGTTTGCGCCAATAGATGACGACCCCAGCGCCAGACCGGCGAATACCACGCCGGCAAGCGCCAAAAGCAAGACAAGCAGCATGATGTGAAAGCGACGTCGCGCACAATCCGTCATCGCAACCGTTTTGAGTCGATCCCTGCGCACGAATCAACCTATTCGCCGTACAGCGCATCGAACAGGACTTGATATGCTTGATCCCACTGAGCATTCGGCTTGTACTGGAACAACTGCGGATCAAGCGTCACCACACGATCGTTCTTCACCGCATCAAGCTGCGCCCATGCCGGGTTCTGCGTCGTCTGCTCGGCAAGCGCTTGCTGCGCCGACTCATCGGAATTACCCATAGGCAGAAGGAAGATGGTTTGCGGGTTATCCTGAATCAGCGCCTCTATGCTGTAATCGGACAACAGGCCCTTATCGGAATCGGCGATGTTCTGCGCACCCAAATCGGCAAGCATGGTTCCCGTCTGCGTCGAGGACGACTGCACGCGCGTACCGCCCGAATACGTGGTCAGCACCACGGCGCTGCCAACTTGCCTTCCTTCCGCCTTCGCGCAAATTTCGGCGATCCTATCTGCCGGATCCTGGCCGTTTTCCGCATACGCCTGCTCGTCGCCTGTGATATCGCAGCACGTGCGCAGCATGCGCAGATAGTCATCGAACGTGGTTACCTTGAAATACGCCACAGGGATGTTCGCCGCCGTAAGCGTATCAGCCAGCTCGGTTTGCGCAACGCCGCCACCGCGGCCGCTGCTCGACCCTGTCAAAATCACGAAATCGGGGTTGAGCGCGATAATCGATTCAGCGTTGAGCGACGAAAAATCGCCGATCTTCTGCGCATCCGACGCAATGTGGTAATCGGAGAAAGCGTCATCGGACGCTCCAACCAGCGTACCGCCGGCCAGCTCCCACACGTTTGCGAAGCTGCCCATGCCGGCAACCACGCGATTATGGGACGCGACCGTCACTTCGCGGCCCAAATCATCGGTAAAGGTATACGCGCCTTGCATGGCCGACGTCTCCGTTTCGCCCGTATCAGACGCAACGGGGGTTCCTTGCGACGCACACCCCGTCAGAGAGAACGACCCTACGCCCACAGCCAACACACACGAAAGCGTGACGGCCCCTTTTGCAACCTTGATCATTGCTTGCTCCTTTTGATCAGCCCTGCCCGCTAAGCGACCGACACGCCGGACGCATCCCGTGCTGCGCTCTTCATGCCCCATGCACAATAATCGTCCTGCCCCAAAATGTCCCCATCATGGTAATACGCGGCGCGAGCGCGACATCCGCCGCAAACGCCCTTGTAATCGCACGCCCCACACGCGCCCTTATACGCCTGCGTGCGCAGCTCTTGAAACACCGGACTGGTACGCCAAATTTCATCAAACGGCTGTTTACGCACGTCGCCGGCATCTTCGGTCATGTATGCGCACGCGCGCACGATGCCTTCGCTCCCGACTACGCAGTACGTCAGCCCCGCCAAGCAACCTCGCGTATAGCGCGTTTGAACACCAATCTGCTCGGCAATACGCATAAACTGCGGCGCACACGTAGGCTTAACTTCGATGCCGGCATCACAACCGGCACGCAAAATGTCAGCAAGCAGCTGCTCATTTTGCTCGACATCGATGCTTTCGTCTGAAATGTCCTTGCCACGCCCGACCGGCACCAAGAAGAACACCGAATGGTTCATCGCGCCCAATTCTTTGGCAAACCGAGTGATGTCGCACACCTCGTCACGGTTCCAATCAACCACAGTGGTGTGAACCTGGAATGGCAGGCCAACGCTTTTGCAGGCTTCAATTCCTGCCAGCGTTGCCGCATGCGCGCCGTTGACCCCGCGAAACTTGTCATGCTTTTCCGCGTCAAGGCTGTCAATGCTGATGCCCATAGCGCACGCACCCGCCGCTTTCAGCTTTCGCGCTACGTCTTGTGTGATCAAGGTTCCGTTGCTGCCGAATACCGGGCGGAGTCCGCATGATGCTGCATGAGCCACTAAGTCGAAAATGTCATCACGCATAAGCGGCTCACCGCCACTGAAAATCATGATCTTGAAACCTGCACGTGCAATGTCGGAAATCATCGCGCGCGCTTCTTCGGTCGACAGCTCTCGGTTATCGCACTCGTCTGCGTCTTGATAACAATGAACGCACTTCAAGTTGCATCGATTCGTGGTCATCCACGATACGATCATCGTCTCCCCCTCTGATCAAGTTATCACTGCAGGAGAAAACGGTACCGAGCGACGTTACGTCGCCGTCAATACAACGATAAGCGTACCTGTGCAGCTATTCCCGCATATCAGAGCGAGAACAATCGAGCGCGTCTTGCAAAAAACTCAGTGTACGCCGTTGGATGCCGGCATAAAAGTCACGACCGTATTGTTTTGGCCCCGAGCTGCGTTGGTTTGCCAAACGCTTCAAACCAGCAAGGGCATGGGGCATGCCCCCTAAGCTGGAAAAACGAATTGCAAGCGCTCGCGCGCGTTCATCGGTTGCCAATACGCCGTCATGCATTGCCTCGATCGTATCACCCATCAGCTGATGCCAGCAGATAACCTCTTCACGAGATAACTCGGGAATCGGGCAACCCTCAAGCGATTCGCCGGTGATGGCAGACCACAGCATGTCCTCACGATCCCGCACGCTACCAACGGCGGATGCCGATTCGCTCCAATCCACATGATCGGCCATAGCAAGATGCGCACGCAAACTCTGCAGCGCATTCATATCCCGAAGAATCCTCGCGCTTTCACGCTCGAGCTCCGCTTCGCGTTCCGCCAAAGCGCTAGTCAGCTCACCGTCGGGGTCGCTCCCTTCGCTCTCCTGAATCTGGGAAAGCGAAAGCCCCAGGTATTTCAGCGTGATTATGCGATTGAGACGGTCGACGTCAGACGAGGAATACAGGCGAAGATTTTGCTCCCCTTTGCATGTAGGATGCAGCAGCCCACGTTGGTCGTAGTACTGGATGGTTCGAACCGTCACGCCGACGCGCGAAGCCAATTCCCCAACCGTCATCAAGTCTTGGCTGCTTTGTTCTCCCATGTCCTGCTTCACCCCACGAACCGACATCTACTCTGCCGAAAAATAATCACTATAGCGGATGACGCTACGTCATCGTCAAGCACTACCTCGCAAATAAATCGAACACGCAAGGGTTCAAGCAATCAACCGGAACCCGGCCCTGCACAGCGTCGATAGCCGCTTGCATCGCGCGTTCGCGCAGTTCGCGGCCGGATTCCTCCGACCAATACGCCGCGTGCGCCGAAAGCACGGTGTGCGGCGCCTTCATGATGGGATGGTCGAAGTCGAAGGGCTGCTCCTGCTCGAACACGTCCAAGCCCGCGCCCCACAACTTATCCTCGCAAAGCGCCTGGGCCAATGCCACGGTATCCACCACAGCGCCGCGAGCGGTATTCACCAGCACGGCATCCGGCTTCATGAGGGCCAGACGTTCGGCGTTGATCAGATGATGCGTCTCGGGGGTAAGCGCCGTATGCAAGCTCACCACGTCCGCCGTCTGCAACAGCTCTTCCAGGCGCAGCACGGGGTAACCTTCGGGAGTACGCCGCCCGGGTTTCAAGCTACGCGACCAGCACACCACCTCAAAGCCCAGACCAGCAGCTTTCTTGGCCACCGCTCTGCCGATTTCCCCCATGCCGACGACGCCGAACACGCGACCACGGCACTGCCCGAGCGGACGCGTACGCGCATAATCCCACACGCCGCGGCGCATATCGGCATCAAGCTCGTTGATTCGGCGCAAAACCGAAAGCGCCAGCGTGATGGCGTGATCGGACACCACTTCCGTACCGTAACCGGGCACGTTGCACACGGCAACGCCATGCTCGGTTGCGGCCCCCACATCGATCTCGTCGTACCCGACGCCCGTGCGGCTGACCGCCTTCAGGTTCGGGCAGGCCTCGAACACCTCGCGCGGGAACATCGCATACGACGTCACCGCTGCATCGGCGCCGGTTTCCAGCAATCCGTCGATAACCGCCTGGGCGGTGCGGCCATGCGTGACCTCGAACTCGATGCCCGCATCCCTGGCCATGGCCTCTTCCAGATTGTTATCCTCGAAATCGGTATCGACCGCTACGATCTTCGGCATATCCACTCCCGTCATCGCCCTTATCATGCGTTAGCTTGCTCGGCCATTTCCTTCAAATCGGACAAGTCGGTGGGGTCGTCAGGCAAATCGATTCCATATGCATCCGCAATCGCCCGCGCCTGTTCCACGCGCAACGACGCCAACGCACCTTGCTTCGCCTGCGTCAGATACTCGGACGACAGCAGCAGGCTTCGCGCGATGAATTCCGTTACACGCGAATCGGTACCGGACACCTGCAGCACGCCGACGACGGATTCCGGGGTCAGCGACAGCAAGCTGGCGCCGTCCATCCCGACGGCATTCCCGACAACCTCATCCAGCGTATCGGCCGCCTCTTTGGGATCTTCGTCCTCGTCGGTAACGCGCCGCAGGCTTTTGAACATCGCCTGATAAAACGCCAGCAGCAACTTCATCAGATAGTCTTGCTCGAACATCGGCCGCTCCTAGCTATTCGTGGGTTCGTGGAAAATGCCCAGGTGTTCGTATGCCCTCTCGGTTGCCTGACGGCCCTTCGGCGTACGGATGAGCAGACCCTGCTGCATTAGATACGGCTCATACACGTCCTCAAGCGTATCCGGGTCCTCGGCCAATGCCGATGCCAAGGTGGTCAATCCCACCGGACGTCCACCGAACTGCACGCACAACAGCTCCAGAATACGATTATCCACCGCATCCAACCCCAGCGGGTCCACCTCGAAAAAGCTCAATGCTTGCGCGGACACATCTTCATCGATGACGCCGTTGCCCCGCACCTGCGCCCAATCGCGCACGCGTTTGAGCATGCGATTAGCCAAACGAGGCGTGCCGCGGCTGCGACGCGCGATTTCCAGCGCACCATCATACGAGATGGGCACATCCAAAATGGAGGCGGAGCGTTGCACGATGGAGGCCAGTTCCTCAGGCGTGTAATACTGCAGGCGAAACGCGATGCCGAAACGATCGCGCAAAGGCCCGGTAAGCAAACCCGTGCGGGTGGTGGCGCCGATGAGTGTGAACCGCGGCAGGTCCAAGCGTATGGAACGAGCCGCCGGCCCCTTGCCCACAACGATATCCAGGGCGAAATCCTCAAGCGCGGGATACAAAACCTCTTCCACCATGCGGTTCAGACGATGGATTTCATCGATGAACAGCACATCGCCTTCTTCGAGGTTCGTAAGGATCGCAGCAAGGTCTCCCGTACGCTCGATGGCTGGACCGCTGGTAGTTTTGATGTTCGCACCCAGCTCATTGGCCACCACGGTGGCAAGAGTGGTCTTGCCCAGGCCCGGAGGTCCCGAGAATAGGATATGGTCCGCAACGTCACCGCGCTCCTGCGCAGCTTGAATCAAGATGGCAAGCGACTCCTTGATCTTCGTTTGGCCGAGATAGTCGCCCAGACGCTTCGGCCGCAAGCTGCGATCGAGCGCAAGGTCGTCTTCGGTCAAGTCCGGCGTGACCGCACGCTGCGAGAGGTCGGTCGCACCGATAGGAGCCGCCGATGCAGACCTGCCATCGAAGCTGGAACCCGCTTCGAACACCATTCCCTCTATTTTCACTCCATCAGCCAAAGCTCAAGCTCCGTCATCCATATTATTCGAGTCGCCTTACCTTCGCCGAACGCAAAGCAGTGCCCTGCGTCCTTCCAGCAAAATATCGCTTCGCTCGTACGAGCCAAACCCCAGCAAAGGCAACGATGCAACCCGTTATTTACCTAAACGTTTCAAGGCGTATTTTATCAACGCGTTTTCATCCGCGTCTTCGGGAGCGCCCTTTAACGCAACTTCTGCCTCTGCAGACGCGAAGCCCAACGCCAGCAACGCCTCACGAGCGCCCTTAAGCCGTTCGGCCGCAGCTACAACCGCCGAAGAGGGCGCGCCCGAGACATCGAACAAGCTTGCCAGCCCCTGATCGAACGAGCCTTTCAGCTCCAAGATGATGCGCGACGCCGTCTTCTTACCCACTCCCGGTATCTTCTGCACCGCAGCCACGTCCTGCGCCTGCACTGCCGCCACCAAAGCTTCGGGCGTGAACGAGGACAGCGCCGCCAGCGCAACCTTCGGGCCCACGCCGCTGACCCCGATCAGGCGCTCGAACAGCGCCTTCTCCTCAAGCGTTAAAAACCCGTACAGCGCGATGCCGTTATCGGACACCTGCAGATACGTGTGCACTTGCACAGGCTCGCCCACCGCCGGCAGCTTCGAAAGCGCGCTTTGGGACATGCCGACGGCATAGCCGACGCCCTGCACATCGATATACGCGCATGCAGCGGTCTTGCCCGCCAACATGCCTTTCAGAAATGCGATCATCGCGCACCTTCTTCCAAAATCCTACGAGCCGCCGCCCCGGCGGCGCCGCCCGTGCCCGCACCCGCCATCACGCGGCCGCGCGCCTCGAGCTTCGCCAGCGCATTGGCGCCGCCAACTCCTCCAAAACCTTCGTGAGTGGTATAACAGATCGCGGCCGCCAGCGCGTCGGAAGCATGATCGGGCTTCGGCTCCACCTGCAGGTTCAACAGCTTCTTCACCATGTATTGCACCTGCGCCTTATCGGCCGAGCCGGTGCCCACCACGGCCATCTTGATCTGACGCGGCGTGAACTCGCCGACCGAAAGCCCATGCTGCGCGCACGCTACCAAAGCGGCGCCGCGCGCCTGCCCCGTGGCGAATGCTGCAGTGATGTTCTGGCCGAACCACACAGTCTCGATCCCCAGGCACACGGGCTCGAACCGACTGATCACCGCGGAGATCTGCTCGTGGATCTTCGCCAAACGCCGCGACAGCTCAACGCCTGCAGGCGTGGATACGCACCCGTACGCCACGCATTCCATGCGCGGGCCGTCCTGCCGCACCACGCCCCATCCCGTGTTCGCCAAGCCCGGGTCTATGCCCAAAATCGTTCGAGGTTCCGTCATCCACCTGCCTTATCTGTTCAAACATTTGTTCGTGGACATACTACCACACGGATGTTCGTATCCCCTCAACGATTTTCACGCCCCCGCTTCTTTCCAAAAACCAGCAAGCTAATCCGGACTCGAGCATAAAAAACGGCCTCCCCATCGGGAGGCCTTCCGTTCGCAAAGGATATCCTACACGTTTACTCGTCCAGAGCAGCGGCGATTTCCTCGGTGATGTCCATGGTGTGGTACACGTTCTGCAGGTCCTCAAGCTCTTCCAGCTTGTCAACCAGGCGCATAACCTTCTTAGCGTCGTTGGCGGTGACGGTTGCGGGCGTGGTGGCCTCCATGGTCATCTCGGCGCCCTTGACCTGCACGCCCTGCTCTTCCAAGGCCTTCTTCACGGCCATAAGGTCGGACGGCTGGGTGTAGACGATCCACTCCTCGTCGGCGTCCTCGTAGTCGTCGCCGCCGGCCTCGATGACGGCCATCTCGAACTCTTCCTCATCGGCAGCGGCGCCGTTGGGGCCCATGGGGTGCTTCTTGTCGCCCGTCTCGATCTCCTTGGAGACCATGATCTGGCCCTTGCGCTCGAACATGTAGGAAACGGAACCAGAGGTGCCCAGGTTGCCGCCCGCATGGGCGAATGCGGCGCGCACGTCGGCAGCGGTGCGGTTGCGGTTGTCGGTCAGCGCCTCGCAGAGGATGGCCACGCCGCAGGGGCCGTAGCCCTCGTACACGACGGTCTCGTAGTTCGCGGCGTCCTTGCCGGAACCGAAGGCCTTGTCGATGGCGGTCTTGATCTTGTCCTTGGGCAGAGAGTAGCCCTTGGCCTTCTCGATTGCGGCGGCCAGCGATGCGTTGTTGTCGGGGTTCGGGTCGCCACCCTCCTTGGCAGCAACGGTGATGTTGCGCGACAGCTTGGAGAACAACGCGGAGCGCTTAGCGTCCTGCGCAGCCTTGCGATGTTTCGTGGTTGCCCACTTAGAATGCCCTGACATAGCACGTCCCTTCGAATTACAGCAAATACCAGCTGATAATTCTAGCACCCTTGTCAACTATCCCGCTTCACCCGCCCAACCCTTCATAGGTATTGCAGACGCGGAATGCGGGAAGACCAGGCGAAACTGTCACGTCCAGCAGGCTCGGTACCCGAAAACGAACCCGAAAATCGTGACAAAGTCGATATCTTGTCGATTTTTTCCAACACCTTGTTGGGTAAACTACCATGAAAACCGAACGACACACATTCGCGACGCGCTCCTCGCGCCACCTTGCACTACCTGAGGAACAACGATGGGAAACGTATCCGCTGTCGACGTCGGGATCGACGTCGGCTCGACAACAACGAAGATCTGCGCGCTCGACGCGCGCTCGCGCAACCTGCTGCACACGTCGTACGAGCGGCACGGCGCGCGCCAGGCCGAAAGCGTCCGCGCGGCGCTCAACTCGCTCGCGCGGCTATTCCCGCGGGCCGGCATCAGGCTTGCGCTCACCGGCTCCGGCGCGGCGCCCATCGCCGACAAGCTCGGCGTGCCGTTCGTGCAGGAGGTCGTCGCCAACGCCTGCGCCGTCCAGGCGCTCTACCCGCGTACGCGCTGCGCTATCGAGCTTGGCGGCCAGGACGCCAAGATGATCTTCTTCCGCGCCAACGAAACCACCGGCGCGCTCGACGTCGCCGATATGCGCATGAACGGCAGCTGCGCGGGCGGCACGGGCGCGTTCATCGACGAAATCGCTTCAGTGCTCAACCTGCCCATCGAGCAGTTCGATGCCGCCGCCTGCCGCGGACGCACGGTCTACGACATCTCCGGTCGATGCGGCGTACACGCCAAAACCGACATCCAGCCCCTGCTCAACCAGGGGGCATCCCGCGACGACCTGGCCTTGTCCGCCTTCCATGCCATCGCCAAGCAAACGCTCGGCGGCCTGGCGCAAGGCATCGACGTGTGCCCGCCCATCATCTTCGAAGGCGGCCCGCTCACGTTCAATCCCGCGCTGATAAGCGTTTTCAAGGAGCGCCTCAACCTCGGCGACGACCAGGCCATCGTCCCCGAGCACCCTGAAACCATGGTCGCCCGCGGCGCCGCGCTATCGCTTTCCGGCATGTTCGCCGACACGCCCGCAACCATCGATCCCGCCGCAGCTGCGCAAACGCTCGCCGGCTTCACCAGCGCCGACGACGACCACGCTCCCGGCAGGCCCTTCTTCGAAACCGCCGCCGAGCGTAAGGCTTTCGAGCGGCGCAACCAGCTGCCCGAGGAACCGCACGGCCCCGAAAGCGACGCCGCGAAATCCCACGTACGCAATGGCCGCCTTCGCGTATGGCTCGGCATCGACTCGGGCAGCACCACCACCAAGCTGGCGCTCGTTGCCGACGACGACCAGCTCATCGACAGCTTCTACGCCAACAACGAAGGCGACCCGCTCGAGGTGGCGCGCGGCGCGCTCGTCAGCCTGCGCGACCGATACGCTGCCGCCGGCGTCACGCTCGACATCGCCGGCGTCGGCACCACCGGCTACGGCGAGCTGCTGTTCAACCGCGCGCTGCACGCCGATTACCATACCGTCGAAACGGTGGCGCACGCCCATGCCGCCACCCGCTACGAACCCCACGCCAGCTTCATCCTCGACATCGGCGGCCAGGACATGAAAGCCATCTGGCTTTCCGACGGCATCGTCGGCAACATCGTGGTAAACGAAGCCTGCTCGAGCGGCTGCGGCTCGTTCCTCGAGAACTTCGCGCAAACGCTCGGCATCCCCACACCCGAAATCGCCGACGCAGCGTTTGCCAGCGAACAACCCGCCGTGCTCGGCAGCCGTTGCACCGTGTTCATGAACTCGAGCATCGTCAGCGAGCAGAAAAACGGCCGCGCACCTGCGGATATCATGGCAGGCCTATGCCGCTCGATCATCGCGAACGTGTTCACGAAGGTCGTGCGCGTTCCCAACCTCGACAACCTAGGCGAGCATATCGTGGTGCAAGGCGGCACGTTTCGCAACGACGCGGTACTCTGCGCCCTCGAGCAGCACATCGGCCGCCCCGTCACGCGTGCGCCCTACCCCGGGCTCATGGGCGCTATCGGCGTCGCGCTGCTCACGCGCGACCACATGGCAAAACAAGCATGCGAACAGGCAAAATGCGCAGAAG
>OKVV01000182.1_pt1 | contig 49491 bp, 50 predicted proteins | sample 1606871 | NCBI WGS metagenome assembly OKVV01 (sample SAMN03281011, study PRJEB24777) | human gut metagenome | isolation source: fecal sample PR176 from 1 month old male Indian infant, caesarean delivered... | place: Singapore | collected 2006-01-13
GCTCAGATTTCGCGGTCTCACCCTCCAACTCCCGTCAGCCGTGCGCGTCAGGCTGCGGCTTCCCTTGCGCCCTTGCATCCCTGCAGGCCCGGCAAAGATGGAGGCACGGCACCGCCCGGTGTCGCAGAACATGTGACTATGGAGGATTCGGGAATGTCTGTTGTTGCACCTGCTGTATACGTTGGAACCTGGCACAAATATAACTGCGGAAGCATCGCCGGCCGCTGGTTTGACCTGACCACGTTTGATGATGAACGCGATTTTTTCGCCGCCTGCCGTGCCCTTCACCAGGATGAAACCGATCCGGAACTGATGTTTCAGGATTATGAGGGTTTCCCGGGGAATATGGCCTCTGAATGCCATATCAACTGGGCCTGGGTTGAAGGCTTCCGCCGGGCGCGGGATGAAGGCTGCGAAGAGGCTTATCGTCTCTGGGTGGATGATACCGGTGAGACGGATTTTGACAGCTTCCGCGATGCCTGGTGGGGCGAGGCTGACAGTGAGGAGGCTTTTGCGGTTGAGTTCGTCAGTGATACCGGCCTGCTGGCTGACGTGCCGGAGACGGTGGCGCTCTATTTTGACTATGAGGCGTATGCGCGGGATTTATTCCTGGACTCCTTCACCTTTATTGACGGTCATGTGTTCCGTCGGTGATTTACTCCCCCGCTCCGGCGGGGGTATGGCCTGCCGGGCCGCCGGAAAACCCTGGCAGGCTTACGCCTGCCTGAAATACAGGAGGGCCGCGCCTGCGGCGCTGCCCTTCCTGCCCGTCATGGTGTGAGGCATTTTTCTGTTTTGTCGTTTCTGTTGTTCTGATGCCCGGAGGCGTGGACACCTTCGGCTCCCGGCTGCCTGGCGGCATCCGGTCGTCGGCCCGACTCCGACAGGCAGCTGCTTGCGCACCCGCCAGTCTCCGCCGAACCCGCTGGCGCGGTTTCGGGCTGTCGCTACGGTCCGATGCGTGAAACCCCGGGCTTGCAGCGACCGTTCCGGTCGCGCCGCCCCTGTCGCGCCGGAAACGGCGCTCCCTGCACACCTGACGGTGTGTAAGGCAACTGCGCCTGATGGCGCAGTCAACCCTTCCGCCGCCACCCCTGCGGCCTGTTTCCCCGCTGTGGACTTTCCGGGGGCTGAAGCGGCCACAACACGTTTCAGCCGTCCAGGGGAGAGATGTACCAGCCACAAAACTTTTTGCCGCAGGCGTCAAAAACTTTTGCGTCTGCCCCCGGACAACTGCCCCGTGACGTGGTGAGCGTCCCCCGTCGGAAAGGTCCACTGCGGGGAAATCCCCGAAGACCCGGACGGCAGAAGGAGCTTCGCTCCTCCGGGAAATGACCTGGCTGACCCGGCAGTCGTGACGATGAGGAGACAATGTGATGAATCAGACTTTACCCACTGCTGACCTGAATACTGCCGGCACGACAGATGTTATTCCGTCTGTGGCCATCGACCGCATCATCGCGCAGCGTAACGAAGGTATTGCACTGTTCATGCAGGCGATGGAATGCCTGGCGACAGCGCGCAGGATTCTGCTTGATGCGTCAGGTGATATTTTTCTTTACGGTTTTGAAGACTGCGTGACCGACTCCGTTCGGTGCATGGATAAACCGGAAGAAGCGAAAAGGAATATCACCCGTCTTGCCGACCGGAAAATCTGGGACCGCCTGATGACGGATACGGGGATGTACACCTTCATGAGTTCATGTCAGCGTGATGAGTGGAACAGCCAGCTGATGAGAGACACCTGTCCTGAAATCACCCTGGACAATGTACTGGCAACTTTTCGCCATCTGAATGCCAGTAAGATGCAGACATTTGAACAGGGACTGATTGATGTCTACCGGAAATTGTCATGGGATTACAGAACCAATAATCCCTGCCGTCTGGGCAAGAGAATCATTATTGAAAACCTGCTGTACCGCTGGAGTAACGGGCGTGTTACGCTGGACTGCAGCGGACGGGAGGCACTGGATGACCTGGTACGTCCGTTTTATCTGCTGGAGGGGCGCAACGTTCCTGACTTCCGGAGCAGCATCGGGGCGCAGTACGGTGAATTTATCGGGAACGGCGACAATGTCGGTAAGCTGTTAGAAGGGGAATATTTTACGGTGCGTGGCTACCAGAAAGGGACCGTACACATTGTCTTTAAGCGTCCTGACCTTGTTGAAAAACTGAATGATATTATTGCACGGCATTATCCTGGTTCATTGCCGCCACGAGTCTGATTAAACAGAAAAGCCCTGGTATTTATGCCGGGGCTTTTTTTCTGTAATCATCATAATATCAGAACATGATGTGACATTGTCACATCAATTGTTGTTCATATCGATGCCATCTTTCCTGGCTGAATCTGTCTTTTTAGATGCTGTTTTAGAGGAAGAACGGCGGGATGGCTTTTTCGATTCTGCTTCCCGAATAATGTCACGAAGTGCCTTCTCTCCTACTTCATACCCTGCATTTTTGAGCGTGTCACGAACATCTGCCAGTGTATAACCCTTTGTCCTTACCAGAACAATAATGTCATCACGAATGGCATCAAGAAAATCACGCAATGTTTTCCGTTGAGCGGTGAGATCTGGCAATTCCGATAAAGCAGCTTTTGCCAGCTGGATGTCATCATCTGAGTAAAATTTTTTAGAAGCCATTGGCACTTTCTCTCCGTTTCATGTTGAAGTCTGATTTTATCATCAAAAACTGACTCCTGGCAGGGCTGCGCCCTGCCTCTGCCGTCTGCATAAGACTATGATGCACAAAAATAACAGGCTATAATGGCCTGAAAAACGGGACAGGATGTGGGAATGTCGGACCGCGCACGCGCACTCAGACATTCCCCACCTGGTCAGGGCTTTGCCCCGACACCCCGGTAAGGAGCAGACCATGAGTGAGAAGAAAACCCGAACGGGCAGTGAGAACAGGAAGAGAATTGTAAAATTCACGGCGAGATTCACGGAGGATGAGGCTGAAATCGTAAGAGAAAAAGCGGAGTCAAGTGGACAGACGGTTTCAACATTTATACGAAGCTCTTCACTGGATAAGGTGGTTAACTGCCGTACTGACGACCGTATGATTGATGAGATTATGCGTCTTGGCCGCCTTCAGAAGCATCTGTTTGTGGAAGGAAAACGCACTGGTGATAAGGAGTATGCAGAGGTTCTTGTTGCCATTACTGAATATGTCAATGCTCTGCGAAGAGACTTAATGGGACGCTGAGATAACTGCTGATGAATGCCATTATTCCGCACAAAAGACGTGACGGCAGGTCTTCCTTTGAAGACCTGATTGCGTACACGTCTGTGCGGGATGATGTGCAGGAAAATGAGCTCACAGAAGACAGCGAAATCAAGAGTGATGTCCCTCACCGCAACCGTTTCAGACGGCTTGTTGATTATGCAACACGCCTGCGTAACGAAAAATTTGTCTCCCTGATTGATGTGATGAAAGACGGCAGTCAGTGGGTAAATTTCTATGGCGTAACCTGTTTCCATAACTGCAATTCACTGGAAACAGCTGCTGAAGAGATGCAGTACAAGGCGGACAAAGCTGTTTTTTCCCGTAATGATACAGACCCCGTTTTCCACTACATTCTTTCCTGGCCTGCGCATGAAAGCCCGCGTCCTGAGCAGCTTTTTGACTGTGTGCGTCACACACTGAAATCTCTTGAACTCTCAAAACATCAGTACGTGGCTGCCGTTCATACGGACACGGATAATCTGCATGTGCATGTTGCCGTGAATCGTGTACATCCTGAAACTGGTTATATTAACTGGCTTTCCTGGAGCCAGGAAAAACTCAGTCGTGCATGCCGTGAACTTGAACTTAAGCACGGATTTGCGCCGGATAATGGCTGCTTTGTGCATGCACCCGGCAACCGTATTGTGCGCAAAACAGCGCTGGTACGTGAGCGCCGTAATGCCTGGCGACGCGGGAAAAAGCAGACGTTCAGGGAATATATTGCTCAGATGTCGATTGCCGGGCTGCGTGAAGAGCCTGCACAGGACTGGTTATCTTTGCATAAACGGCTGGCCAGTGATGGTCTGTATATCACGATGCAGGAAGGGGAACTGGTGGTGAAGGATGGCTGGGACAGAGCGCGGGAAGGTGTTGCACTCAGTTCGTTCGGACCGTCATGGACAGCTGAAAAACTGGGGCGGAAACTGGGGGAATATCAGCCTGTACCGACAGATATTTTCAGTCAGGTGGGGGCACCCGGTCGTTATGAGCCGGAAGCCATTAACGTGGATATCCGGCCGGAAAAAGTGGCAGAAACGGAGAGTCTGAAACAGTACGCCTGTCGTCACTTTGCTGAACGCTTACCGGAAATGGCGAGAAATGGTGAGCTGGAAAGTTGCCTGGATGTGCACAGAACTCTGGCAAAGGCTGGATTATGGATGGGGATCCAGCACGGGCATCTGGTACTGCATGATGGATTTGATAAACAACAGACACCAGTACGTGCAGACAGTGTGTGGCCGTTAATGACGCTGGATTATATGCAGGATCTGGATGGTGGATGGCAGCCTGTACCGAAGGATATTTTTACTCAGGTTATACCCGGAGAACGATTCCGGGGACGTAATCTTGGTACTCAGGCTGTCAGTGATTACGAATGGTATCGTATGCGGATGGGGACAGGTCCACAGGGAGCAATAAAGCGCGAACTGTTTTCTGATAAGGAAAGTCTGTGGGGATACGCTCTTATTCAGTGCAGGAGCCAGATTGAAGAGATGATAGCTGGCGGGGATTTCAGCTGGCAGGCGTGCCATGAGATGTTTGCGCGTAAAGGGCTTATGTTGCAGAAACAGCATCATGGTCTTGTGATTGTGGATGCGTTTAATCATGAGCTCACACCAGTGAAGGCCAGCAGTATCCACCCGGATTTGACGTTATCCAGGGCTGAGCCGCAGGCAGGGCCATTTGAAATTGCGGCTGCAGATATTTTCGAACGGGTGAAGCCTGAATGTCGCTACAATCCGGAACTTGCTGCCAGTGATGAAGTGGAGCCTGGCTTCCGGCGCGATCCTGAGCTGCGTCGTGAGCGCCGTGAAGCCCGTGCAGCTGCGCGGGAAGATTTGCGTGCGCGTTATCTTGCATGGAAGGAACACTGGCGTAAACCCGATTTACGTTACGGCGAACGGTTGCGGGAAATTCATGCTGCCTGCCGTCGTCGCAAGGCTCATATCCGCGTGCAGTTCCGGGATCCACAATTGCGTAAACTGCATTACCATATTGCAGAAGTGCAGCGAATGCAGGCGCTGATCAGACTGAAGGAAAATGTCAGGGAAGAGCGACTGGCGCTGATGGCGGAGGGTAAGTGGTATCCGTTGTCCTACCGGCAGTGGGTGGAACAACAGGCGGCGCAAGGCGACAGAGCTGCAGTGTCACAGCTCCGAGGCTGGGATTATCGCGATCGTCGCTCGCGTAATAAGGATAAAAGACGCACAACTAATGCTGATCGTTGTGTCGTTCTCTGCGAACCCGGAGGAACGCCACTTTTTAATAATGTTGCAAAACTTGAAGCTCGTCTTCAGAAAAATGGAAGTGTTCATTTCAGGGATACGCGGACAGGAAAAAATGTCTGTACGGATTACGGAGATCGGGTTGTGTTCTACCATCACACGGACCGAAATGAACTGGCAGAGAAGCTTGATTTAATTGCGCCAGTTCTGTTCAGCCGCAACGGAAAGCTTGGTTTTGAGCCGGAAGGTTCATACCAGCAGTTTAATGATGTGTTTGCAGAAATGGTGGCCTGGCACAATGCAGCGGGAATAACCGGAAACGGACACTTCACCATTACTCGTCCGGACGTGGATTTGCACCGTCAACGCAGTGAGCAGTATTACCGGGAATATATCAGACAGCAGACCCGTTTATCGGAGAGCCATGATGATAATTATACGTTACGGCAGGAGAAAACATGGGAGCCACCATCACCTGGAATGTAAGCCCGGATAAGTGATGGTGCAAAGATTCAGCCCAAAAACGGCAGGAACCTTCGTCAATAAGGGCGGGAGTAGTCACTGAATTGAGTTTATACCCGGTTAACTCTGAATTAAGGGCCGTGTCTGCGGCCCTTATCCAGTGCGCCGTAAAACCCCGGACTTAGTGAACAGGGTTTTACAGTCTGATTGACAGATATGGTCACCAGAAAATATTTGTATTCCTTCAGTATTTTTCGTCAGTTGTTGGTTGTGCTCCACATGATTTCTGGGGATGATCATTATTTATTGTCTGCGATTTATTATTTTCAGCGACCGGTAACAGTATCTCCAGGGGGAGCAGGGTATTCAGAATCGCCTTCACTGAAGGTATATCTTCAGGACCGGAGTGTTCCTCTTCCGGACGATTCAGTGTGATATAACATACCCGGCGTTCTTCCCTGGTTGTGTTATTGATAGTGTGCACAGCCTTTTTCCACAGTTCGTTTGCCCGGGATTCGATATCTGTATCATATTGCGGAAGCAGATCCAGCGATGTTTGTGTTCTTTTAAGCTGGTCCTGGAAGGTATCGATGATTCGGTAAGGCTCTGTGTGTTTTTTACGACGTTTCCGGGAGGTTTTTTCTGTCAGCACACCGATAATGCTGCTGACATGCTCCGGTGTGGGGAGCCTGCGCTGCACTGTCCTGGGGACAAGACGGCGGAGACGCTCCAGTCGGGGGGCTTCAACGGAAATATAGCGGTTGATGACCACCGGATCACTGTCGCAACTTTTCTCGCTGTCCGGAATATACACAGAGGCTGACGGCACCACATCCCCCTGGAAAACGGTAAAGAACTCACCGGCATTCAGTCTGATCAAATCCTGCACGTCGATTTTGCTTTCCATCTGGATGGTGATCTGGTTACCGTCCACCCAGGACTCACCCATCACACCATCGTGGCGCTGCAGGCTGCCCATTCTGGCCCGAGCCTCTTCACCGGCGGCATTTTTCACCGTTCTTGCCGTTTTGTCGTCACTGACAATGCGTCCGGCGAATTTGGTGCCGGCGTTCTGCATCAGTGTGGCGGTGTTGGTGGCGGAGGTCTGCCCTTCAATTCGCTCCTGATCCTGCGCCGTCATTATCAGGGAAAACTCCAGTGAACGTACCTGGGTGGCCTCCACAGCAATGCGGTCTGTGTAGTAGGCACCGACTTCGTCAAGGATACAGATATAGGGGAAGCGGCCTTTGTATTTTTTGACTTCCAGGGTCTGTGCGTCTGTGCCTTCCAGGCGGTAGCCCAGGTCACGGGCGAGGATCATGCTCTGCTGGGTGATGAACATACGACCGAGTGCCGACGTGGTATGGGCTGATGTGTCCAGTGCGGGGATCATCACAATCAGAATTCGGTCGCTGTGGATACTGTCGCGAATATCGATGTCGCCGGCATCTGCCGCAAAGACGTCCCCGAAGGTTTCGGCAAAGGTTGTGAATGTTTCCGAGAACTGACCGGAGAGATAAGCATGCTGTTTACGGGGCTCCTCAGTCCATGCTGACGGCGTTCTCACCAGTGACATATCGAATCCCGGAACGTCCTGCAGGTAATTTCTCAGTGGTGCGATGGCTTCTTCCGGCCACTGGTCATCAAGCCCACGGCAATAGAGTTTTGCCATACCTTCCAGCGTCATATGCTCCCGTAACATCTGCAGGGACATGGTTTTTCTTTCCCGGACGCACCAGAATTTTGTGCCAAAGACCAGGGCCTTGTTCATGGCTATCGCCCGTGACTGCCATTCTCCCCCCTGAACGTTCTGGGGAAGCATGGACTGCATGGTTTCGGCGGTGAAGGCTTCTGTGCTGAATGCGAACGGGTTCCAGGTGTTTGACTGTGGGCGGGATTTTTCGCCGCTCTGAATGATTTCACTGCGGGATTTTCCGCCGTTCATGAAGTTGATGACCTCGATATCATCCTCCCGGCCAAAACGTCGGGAGAGATACCAGATTGTCCTCGTGGTATCGTTCTGTGCTTTTCCGTCAACAAAGGTAAAGCCTCTTCCCCAGCAGAGCGGGTTGAGCAGCCAGGCAAAGGTGGTTTCTGTTTTACCGCCACCGGTGGTGGAAAAAAATATGATATGCCGGGTGAGGTCATCCATGCTCAGCCAGAGCTCACGACCGATATCGTTGATACGGCGGTAACCGACATAAAAAATCCCCCGTGCGGGGGATGTTTCATCTGCTTCATACTGAAACAGGGTGGGCCAGAAGCTGAAGAGGCTTCGCCTGACCTTTCTGTCCTGGGAGGGGTCATCAAGGCTGAGCGTCATGGGCATACGCAGGGGGCATCGCCAGCGTTGCAGCGTGAATATCACGGAGGTGACCAGGGTGAACAGCAGACAGACAGGAAGGGCCAGTGGCCATATCAGGGCCGTAATGATACTGCCGGCCAGACACAGACCAATGATGTTCAGGTTGTGCAGTGCATTCCACAGCGGGTTTCCCCAGGCCGTGCGGTGTATGAGGTCAGGATTAACGTGATGCTGGCTCATTGTGATTATCCTCGGTATCTGTGGCTTTCAGGAACAGGCTGACGGTAGTGGCGTCTTTCAGGATGCCGGACGGCAGGTGCCAGCCGGTATCGGATAACACCCATGGGGTACCGCCAAAACCGAACTGGCGGAAAGCCTGGTTATTGACATCGATGGCAGCACGAGCAGCGGTCAGACACTTTTCATCCGGTGCAGCCGGTGCATCGCCGGTGGGTGCCATACCACCGTCTGCGGAATACAGCTGATGCCATCCGGTCGCCCGTTTTTGTGAGTCCGGTTCACACAGCAGTGGCGCAGTCCGGTTTGTGCTGGCCTCTCCGCCGATTACGGAGACCGGATAAATCACCACGCTGAATTCCCGGGCCAGTTGCTTAAGCGCGGGCTCCAGAAGACGGCAGTTGATGCATGCGGGGTCAAGGAAGGCGTAGAGTGTGCGTTCATGACCAGTGGAGAGATTAATGGTGAACATACCCCGGTCCGCGTTGCGTTTAAGTACTGTGGCCAGATTACGGCGGGCCTCAGCGGCCTGAACGTGTTGTTCTTCCGTCACTGCCGTCGGGGCGGGGGCAGAAGAAGGTTCCTGCTGTGTGGGAGCCGGGCGGGCCGGGATGCTGTTAACATGATGTTCCGTATGTGGGCGTGGTGTCTCTGTGTCGGTTACTGGTTCAGCTCTCCATTCCTGAGATGTAGGGTAAGCCAGCGTGGAAGGGGGCTCTGCCTTCATCCAGTGGTAACCTGCAACTGTCGCCGGCAGAGCAATTCCGGCGATAAAGCCACACATCAGTGTCCGCCAGAAGCTATATTTCCGGGAGGGATGTTTTCCTTTTCCGGCATATTCGGCATCCAGGCAGGCATCAATCGCTGAGAGCATTCTGCCGATGTGATGTCCGGGACGTTCTGCATCAACGGTATCAACAAGCACCGTTTCGGTTATTTCGCGAAAAGGGGAACTGAAGGACAGGTGCATCAGCCTGTTATTACGGTTAATCAGTGCGCCCAGTTCTGTTACCGGCAGGATGGCAATCACCTCCCGATTACCGTCAGGGTACAGGGCGGTCAGGGACAGGTGTTTATTATTCAGGGTTGCAGTGTAGCGGATGGTCATTGTGCTTTTTCCTTGTCTGCGGGATGCCGGGTTTCGGTGGTTTCACCAGTGTCAGTGTCTTCGTCGTTATCATGGCGGCGGGGTATCACGTCATCCGTGAGTGACCAGCGGGTCCTGATCTGACGTTTACGATCGCGATCTGGCTGAGGTTCGTCCCATATCAGGCCCAGCCCCAGCATGTCCCGTCGAAGCCCTTCAATGGCCTCTTCCACACAGGGTTCCGGGCAGGGCAGGCCGAGACGACACGCTTCATTTTCTGCCCGGGCAACGGCCACCACGCCGGCCCCTTCGATGAAGCCTTTTGTGGTGTTTGCCCGGTGAAGGGCATAGAAGAGCGTCCGGTCAACGCCCTTGAGCCACAGCCAGTTCGGAGGCGTCAGGCGCAAATCATGTGCGTAAAGCCAGACCAGACCGCTGCGAACGTAACGGTGCTGCCTGAGCCACTTTTGTGCGCCTTCTGTTTTGATGACCCGGATAAAGGCGTTTCTGGCCAGTGAATACACCGGCGTGCTGAAACGCCCCTGGTCCCGTTTACTTTTGAGCCTGCAGGAGAGATTGAGGTTGTTCATCAGGGCTACCGCTGCTTTCCGGTCACCGAGGAAGAACTGCAGGCCAAAGATGGCAAAGAGCGCTTTTTCATGTGGGGCCATGTCTTTCCAGCTGGTCAGTGGTTGCCCCAGTTGCGCCATGAAGCACTGGCGTGTGGACGCAACATCGAGCTGCATGTTGCGGATAAGGTTGTTCTGCTCCACAAAGGCTTCGGGGGTTAGTGCGACACGACGCTCGGGACGTTTTTGTCCGTGGAAGAGTCTGTTGTTGTCTCCGTCAGCCAGAACGGGGGCGATCGCCGGTGACAGAGCTGAAAAAATATGGGGCAGTGTGTGGATATTCAGTGGCCTGCGGGTAAAACGGGGCTGGGCCGGATGGTGAAACCACATCCACAGAAAGCCGAATGTCATGGGAAGCAGAATCAGCCAGAGGATCCCCACTGTCCGGGACATAACATCCAGCCACTGGCTGAAAGTGATGGTTGCCGCGTTGTTAGCAGTGATGGCCAGCAGGTTGTAACGGGGGGCGGCAAAGTTGTGAAAGGGCCCCCAGTCAATCATGCCCCACAGTGTGTGCAGGATCAGGCAGGAGGCGAAGACGATTTCAGGTAAAAAGCGCCAGATGATAATCGCAAAGAGCAGGCATATGGCACCGACGATATACCATATAGCCATTGGATCTTCGGCGGCAGAAGTCTGTTGGTAAGACACGGGGATTCCTCCATCGATAAATGGATAAATTTCGGGATGAGGCTGAGTGGAATTAATGCGAACAATCGCCGGTAATGACCGGGCAGGGATGAAATAACCAGGGTATTTTCACAGGAACAGCAGAAGGCAGTGAGAGACAGGCACAAAAAAACCGACTGGTGAGGTCGGTTTTTTTGCTATTCCGGGGCGGAGTTGGTGACTCTGACCGAAAGGGAAATCACTCTACATCTAACACCATCATAGTAGGCTGCGCTTCTCTTTTTTGCAATCAGAAAAATGACTATAATCGCTCCGTTAGCTCTGTCTGGTGATGCTTCTGCCCTTTAATAAAATATGCTCAGGTTAAAAACCGAAAACCTTCCTGCACTTCCTGCGCCTGTTCCCGTGAGTCAAACATGAGCCGGCTTTTCCCCGGAACTCCCCAGGAAATATATTCTACATCCACCCACCATTTTCCGTATTCTTCATACGGTCCGGATATCACTTTAGTGACAAATGCATCAACCAGGTTCATTTTTACACCTTTCTGTTATTTTTGCTTATTACGACCAGCAGACAGCAAATATTAAAAATAACGCGGCGGTAAAAATGGCAATTTTTTCCCATACTGTATTTTTTCCATTTATTTGCTTTGAAATGTTTTTTTGCTTCATATCAGTAAATGATTATTTTTTATTCTGTTTCCTCCAGGCCCATGGTGGCACCGGATTTTCATCTGCCCATAATCCCCGTTTAAGGGCACGGGCATCGCGCTGGAGAGCCGGGAGAGTATAGTCCTTGTTGTAGTCCGGGTATACCCAGGCCGCTCCCTTCCTGATTTGCTCACGATTCGCTTCAGTGCCGTCAGCGGTATAGACTCTGCCGAGAATACGGTTATATCTGTCGGTCTGTAAGTATTGTACGGTTACAGGCTTACCGGCCACCAGGTCTTTTAACTGAGAGGCAGACCAGCGTCCAAAGGGCTGTTTCTTTTCCGGTGCATCAATATTTGCCAGGCGGACCCTGACAGTTTTTTTATCCTGTAATATTTCCAGTGTATCACCATCAAGAACGCGGATAACGTTTCCCTGAATCTGTGCAGCGCAGAGGGAACCTGAAAAAATAATAGCGAGAGAGAACATATATTTTATCATTTTATTACATCCTTTTTTATTCATGAAAAACAGGCGGCGTTTATATTACGGAATAATATCGTTAAGTTGAGTTTATGTTTCCGGTAATGTAATGCTTCACGCAGAGCATGAATTCCAGTAGGCTAATATTCATGATGATATAGTAACAGATATCCGGTGACAGTATGCAGGAACATATTGATTATCAGATTGAGAAATATCAGTTCAGGGCCAGGAATGAGTCTCCGCGACTGATGCGCCAGTGGGCAGATGTCATGCGTGAATGCCGTGATACCGGAGCAGGAGCCAGGGAGCGGCTGCGGATTGCCTTACTTAATGTTGATTATGTGACCAGTTTTGAACTGCCGTTTCATCTGCTGTTAACCCGGACACCGCAGATGATTGACAGCGTGCGGCGGGAATGGCAGCTCAGCCAGAAAAAAGTCGTATTCAATGAGCGGCAGCGGGGATGTGTATACAGTCTGCAGAATGACTTATCCGGCGTGCCGGATAGCTTCAGTTACAGTCTTGCGACGCGAATACGGCGGGTGGACAGCTATGGCATGACGACGCGTTGTTTCACTGATATAGCCGGGCAGGTTAAAGCCCCGACAGCACGGCTGAAACTGGCGCTGGAAAGCGGGTTAATTGTCACCGCGCTGGATGGTCTGTTCTGGCTTGGTATTCAGCGTATTGCCGCAGATGTGCAGCGGTTGCGTCAGTCCGGAATGACAATCATCACCCGGGATGTTGAGGTCTCAGACTCGCTGACCGGAACCACACGGGTTGTTTCCGGGTACAGCCTTTGATTTATGCAACAAAGTATCGCAGCGTCGAATATGAGCTATGGCCAGATTTTTGTTAATCGTGGTTGTTGCAACATGTAAGGCGAATGACCACACTATTCTGGTACGCTCGTAATCACGCTGAAATTCTGCTTCCTGTCCTGCCGTGATGAGTTCCGACCAGGACATACGGCGAAGTGTATGTCTGTCAGTAATATCCGTCATGAGCTCTCAGCCTCCTCCTTCGTATTTCCGTCAGAAACACAAACGCCCCGCAGAGAAAATTCGCCAACATTCTCCTTTTTAATGGCGCGCAATGCATCGCGGCAGGCCCGTTCGGTATGAAAGGCCTGGCTGTGCACCGCCAGTGTGGGCTGACGGGCATCACCGGAAGAGACATTAAAGGGCGATGAAAGCCAGAAAATCAGTAGCCACATGCGTCACACCTCGTCCTTTTTATGCGGGTATCTGGACAGAATATTGAGCGCCTGTAATGGCGCTTCATGCATTTCACGGATACAACGGGCATCGGTGATATTTTCCCGGTAATGTGTGGTTTCCAGCATCATATGATGCATATGGAGCATCCGGGCCAGGGCTGCGCGGAGTTCTTCAATATGTTGTTCATGGGAATGCTGCCCGGGCTGTATCCGGCAGAGAGGGATAACCTCCACATCATCCGGGTGCGCGCGAAGCCACGCGTCAGTGACTGCAATGTCGTCAGTGTAAAACCATGTGCCGGATGTCCCGTTGGCCAGAAAACGCATTTTCCAGGCTTCTGGGGTGGCGGTTGTGTTGTTATCTTTCATGGTGCCACCACTCATTCAACAGGCTTAATGCTGTCCAGGCGCAGTCTGCTCAGACTGTCGTGGCTGCCACAGCGGCGTCCGGTGCTTTTGCTGTAGCACTCCTGCCCCCTGATACACCATGCCGTTGGCGTTTCGTAGAGGCTGACACGTCGGGTTTTATCTTTAATGATGAGAAGCCCGGTGTGAGTTTTTGTCTTTTTCATCGGTGGGGTACAAACGCAGAAATTTTGTTGTCATTACATCATCAGTTTTAGCCTGCAGAGACGCTGAAAAATCAGCGTTTTCAGACCCTGTTCAGGTTAGTGAATATTCTTGCCTGGCCTTTCGGCAATATCAATCCCCTGGAGTTGCATGGATATGCCCATACCGTTGACCATGAGGCTGTTTATGGACTGAACACCACATTTCATCATGAGCTCAAAACACAGTGCGCTGAGCATGCCGAGCGCCTCTTCTGAGGACTGGCAGTGTGTATTCAAAAGAGTATTGAACTGTTTAACGATATCCGGGGTGAGGCACATACTTTGTATTTCGTCTTTCATGACTACTCCTTATTTCAGGCATTTTGCATTTTGGGTTAATAACACGAAGCCCGTAGACGGAAAACCTGAGGCGTTCGGATGGGATAATTCCCGGGTATTTTCCTGTTCCGGATACAAAAAATATAACGGCATGAAAAGGATTGTGGCGGACAGGAAAACAATTAGAATAGCTGCGGGCGCTTGAGGCTGTATGCCGAAAGCGTTTTGTGGACGGCATGCAGCAGAAAGCCCCAGGCGATCTTTTTATCAATCAACCCAGGGCCCACTGTAATGCCTCAACAACATTATAGTAGCCCGATGACGGCCGAAAGGCAATGGAGGGGCTGCGATGCCACAACGAACGTTTTTAATAATGTTAATCGTCGTCTGTGTGACGATACTGTGTTTTGTCTGGATGGTGAGGGATTCGCTTTGCGGATTCCGTGTCGAGCAGGGAAACACAGTGCTTGTGGCAACGTTAGCCTACGAAGTTAAACGTTAACGGGCAACACGGCGGCAGGAAATCTGCCGCCGGATTGTTGCGAAAGCAAACCTCAATGCGCCCTTTTTTACCTGGATTTCTGCAGCGCGTTTCAGCATAGCATGCAGTTCTGTGCTGATCCTTGCTTCCAGTCGGGCAGTTTGTGTTGCAGATGGCATGATTTGTACTTCCTGAATATACTGAACGGCAAATTGCCGTATTGTGCTAATTACAGTCTGATACAGGGACGGCAGACAGGCATTCTGCCTGAAAAGAAAAAGCCGGTTCAGAGAAAACCGGCTGACGGATTATCGTCTAACAGTTGATAGCTACCTCAAAATACTTCTGCAACAGGAACACCGGCAACTTTTTCCCACTCTTTAACCCGATACCGGATCATCTGTGGGAAACGTTCCTTGTACTCATATCCACGTGCAGCCATGGTGTGCATGGTGTTGGCCAGCGTCCTTGCTGAGATGCCGGAGATCTCAAGAGGAATCATCGGCAGACTCACATAGGTGGTGTGGATTTCCAGCTTGCCGTCCTCAGCAACCGTGCGGGTAAAGTTGTGAATATCCAGACCAATCACATCCATCACATTGTTTGGATAAATACGCACATACAGCATGGTGCCGTTTTTAATGTCGATCCCGAAATAACAACTCTTCGAGAATGACAGTTGCTCATAATCGCTGGTCGGCGCAAAGGGACTGCTTTCTTTTATCTGCTGAACAACCTGCTGGACTTTCTTTTTCTTCGCTCTGGTTCTCAGATATAACCAGAGCGGAGGAATGAAAAGAAGAAAATAACATCCATATGCCAGAATAAAAAGACTTATTGAATGTCTTAGATTATCATCTAATAAATCTGATGTATAAGCGGCTGAGTATAAAAGTAAACACGGTATTCCTAATAAGAAATAAGCGTTGCGGGCCAAGTGGTAATATGCCCACCAGGAAGGATATCTGCTTTTTGTTTTGTTCATAATAAACCTCCATATTCACCTGAATATATTTTAAACTCTTCAGGTGAATATGGCAATGCTGTTTTATTGGTTTTTCTATGTTTTCATTTTATTGTTTTATTCCGTCTTTATCATCTCTATTAATATTTTTCAGTTTTTCTTCACGAACGCCAGGTGTTCTGCGCATATTGGTATTACCTCCGGCAATAATATCTTTGACTGAAGAAACCATATTCCCCAGCATATTAACACCGTCACGCCCGCCCAGAAAATTAATTACATGGTCAGGCAGATAAGCCTGAAGTGCAAAAATGGCCGCAACCAGCGTGGTACAGGCTCGGGCATAAATCATCAAAAATCCCGCCATGCTGAACACGCCCGTCACAGAATTTATCTGGACATTCATCAGCGCAGCAGCAAACAGCGCATTCAGGATTGTGCCGCCGGCCACGATGGCGACCGATGCAAAAAAGAATCCGAACACCATCAGCAGCGGTCTGATCATGCTGTCTATCAGGTAGATGTAACCGTAAGCGGCCCGGCTTCCCCGGTCCTGACTTGTTCCCAGATGGGTGGCGGCCCACAGGGGGCCAGCAGCACATCCAATCAGTACGCTGACTATCCAGTTGCCGATGCCGGTCATCCAGAAGATAAACGGGATAAACGGCAGGTAAATAGATAACGAAAAACCGGCACAGAACAGCAAAAACAGCAGGAAGTAGAGTGGTGGTGCGGAGGCTTCCAGAAAAGCCTTTGCTGCATCAGATAAGCCGCTGACGACATTGACCAGTCGGCCAAAAACGGAGTTGCTGCCGGCAGTAGAAAGCACCCTGACGGTGGTATAACCCGCCCAGATGGTTTCGGTTGTGACCATGGTGTAATCACCAATGTCCTTCATCTTCAGCAGAGGATTTGCCTGCTGACTCGTTGTTCCTGTTCCTGAATGTATGGTTGCTACTTTATTTGAAAATCGAGTTAACCCTGGCCCTATGAACTCTAACAGGGCTGATTGAGGATTTTGAGTATTAGATGCGTGGTATTCACTGGCAGAGGTGGTTGTTCCCAGTGCAGGAGTATACGCTGAGTTCTGTAGCTGTGCCTGGTAAGCCCCCTTGACTTCCTTCAGGAACTCCGTATCCCCGGCTTCGCCCAGTGACGAGACGCCACTCACAGTGGGGGCACGGTCGGCCAGTTCTGCCAGTCGCTGGTTGGCGGTGGCAAAGGTCTGGTACCAGGCCCCCAGGGCAACCCAGCCGTAGGTGGTCAGGTAGGATTTCAGCTGCTCCCTGCGCTCAGTTTCTGCGTTATCTGTTGGCAACGCCTTCTGCACCGTTTCTTCATATCGGTTGGCAGCCTTCTGAATACGGCTTTCAATATCCGGCAGGTTGCCGTTACCCGTGTCGCGCCGGGTCCGGTACGCTGACACAAATTCCTGTGCTGCGCTGTCCAGGTCACGGAGCATGGTATCCATGGCAGACCGTTGTGCCGTCAGGACTCCCTGATACTCCGTTTCAATGAAGGGATTGAAAAAATAGTCCAGCGCGGACTGGTTGTTGCTGCCATTCCCTTTCACGGTGAGACTCACACTCCCGCAGGTGGCACTGCCATTTGAAACGGTGACGGTATACCTGCCGTTCTCTGTCCGTGAGGATTCGCTCATGGGGGGCGTTGATGAACGGGCAGTACGGTTAAAGTCATCGAGGCCTGCATTCATGGCGTGTTTGCACAGCGCCATCTCCAGTATTCCCCGTGCTGCCGTGCGGGTGGAGACATGAACTGGCTGTACGGTCATTGAATAGCCTTCAGCGATGTTTTCTGCAGCCGTCTGAACCATGATATTGGCGGAACCAATGCCCATGATGGATGCGCCCCAGAGCATGACCAGTTGTGCCAGACTCCAGCCGGAAGCGGTGGGCACAATCATCATAAAACCGCTCACAATACTGAGCATTCCGACGACGTCCCGTCCGTTGTTAAAGACATTGCCCTGGTGGCCGGTGCGGACAACATGGCGGATTCCAATAAACAGGAACCAGACTATCCCCATAATGGCGATAATTGCGTTAAACACCATGAACAGGTTGCCGATAATGGTGTTGCTGCTGGCTGTCAGGGGGTTTGTGACCACGTCGCCAAAAATGGTGACCAGTGCCTGGCGCGACAGGTCATCCGGATTGGTGGCGGCGCTCACAATGTCCTGATAGGTGACGAATGCCTGTGCAGGTACGGCAGCCAGCGCCAGACCCGCACTCAGTGCTCTGGGTATGATTTTCACGATAACTCCGGAACCGAAGGGATGCAGGGCATCAGCCTCCGGAATGAGGAAAAGGAATTGCAGACCGGACGGTCAGTACTGCCGGTGGGTAATGGCCAGCCATGTGGCCTGTTTCCAGCCGTGCCGGGCCTGCAGGTAATCGGGGAAGGTGCCCTGTTCGTCCTCGCTGACCCGCCGTTCATTCAGTTGCCAGAGGCGGTATGACACAATCAGGGTTTTTGAGGCACACAGTGCTGCAATGGCACTCATCAGTAACAGGCAGGCCAGTATACGTATCAGGGTGATGGCCGGAAGCGCTGTGGCAGCAAGGGCCATGCCGCACAGCAGAAGTACCGGTATCATCATCAGCCAGAATCCTGTCCGCCAGAACATCCTGCGACGTCGCAGACGCCGATCCAGTTCGTTGACCGTAAGGCCGCTGGCCCTGACGGCTTCTTCCCAGGTCATACAGACCGGACTCTCCGGTTGCCGGTCGGGCATGAGGCGCTTCAGGCGCGTTTTATGCTGGCCCAGCATATGGCGGCAGCTGCGCAGCATCCACCGGGTTTCGGCCAGTGGTGCGAACAGGTTTATCCCGATGTCACCGATGCGGCGGAGACGGGGGGCCGGTTTTTTTTTGTCGGTGCTGTTGTCGTCTTTCATCTTACGCTCCCCTGGCTCATGGCCTGTGACAGTTCACCGAGACGCTGTCCGTAATACTGTCGTGCCGCCAGTGCCAGCTGCTGCCCGGCGATAACATTACCCTGGCGTATCTGCTCTTTCAGGTCGTTCATCTGCCAGTTCAGCAGGGCGGTAGTGCGCAGCAGTTCACGGAGAAGGTTATCGCCTTCCATGCCCTGCAGATCCTGCTGCCAGTCGGTGTTTGCATAGCGTCTGCCGGCTTCAAAGGCCTCAAACTCCCGCTGGCTCATGTGACCACGGGTGCGGGCCTCTGATGATGCGGTCCGGTCAAAATATGCCGCAGCGGATGGTGACTGCAGGGCTTCAGTCAGCGCTCCACGGGTGGCCTCATTAGGGGTACTGTCAGCTATCAGTGACAGTTGCGGATGAGAGGCGGCATCGATGATGCCGTTGTATTCATTCTGCAGGCCCACATACGTGCGCCCGGTCTGTGTTCCCACTTCACCTTTCCCCGGGGCACGACCCGCTGACGGTCTGGCGGTGTTTTTCATGTAAGCCGTGGCAGCATCAATCTGTTTCTGATCCCAGGTGAGGGCGGCAGGGGTATCAGCTGTGCCTGCACCCTGATAGAGCGATCGCACCTGGCTGTCTCCGCCCGGCAGCTCGCCCACGGCAGGGCAGACATCGGTTCCGCCAAAGCGGGCATATTCAGCTTCCGTGCAGTAACCGGCATGAATGCCTGCACTGTCATATGCCTCGCGGGTTGGTGAGTCTGCTGCCCGGGAGAGACGTTCACGGATGGGTTTACTGCTGACGCCTCCTCCCTGACTCAGACGTGCAGCCGCAGACGCTGCTGCACGGCGACTTTCAGCTGCAACTCCGGAGGCGGATTCACTGCAGATGGAGTCCGGCACGCTGAAGCTCTTCCGGGCTTCCTCAAGCCGGCGGGTTTCATTACTGAATATCATCTGCTGACGGGTGGCCTGCCCATCCTGTGCGATGACAGAGGCCAGCTTCTCTGAACTCTGGTTGATGGCTGTGCCGGTGGCTGTCTGCATACGGACCATCTCTGCCATCACGCCCTGAATGGCGGCCAGCTCCGGCATGATTTGTCGGGTGACGGGCTGACTGGACACAACATTCACAGAGTAGGCATGGGTGGCAGGGATAACCGCACAGCCTACAAGGAGTGCAAGCAGTGTGGTTGCAGATTGTCTTTGCATTCTTTTTTCTCCGTTTTCGGGGGATACAGGATGTCTGGTACGCGATGACTGAGTGATTCCGGCAGCGGAGCCAGCGGGAAACACTGGAAGCGGCGCGTGATCCATCCCTGACGGTTACGGTTATCGATGAGCGTGAAGGTACGACGCTTCACGCGTTTCAGTGTCGGGGTGTCGCTTTCCATGACCGGCCAGTCTCCCGCCGTCAGTGCCGGTGTGCCGGGGCTATCCGGCCACAGCCAGGTGTTGTCAGACATCAGCGCAGTGAGTGGTGCGGGCAGAAGCCAGTGAATGACATGCTGTATATCAAAAGGCAGTCGCTCCGGCACGTTAACCTGCCAGGTGGCCGTTGTTATCAGCGTGCCTGTCTCTTCGGGCAGGGCCAGGCGAATACCACTCATCTCCCCGTCAGCCCGTCTGTCACTGGCAAAAATGACCCGGGGATTGGGGGACGGTCGCAGTGTGAAGCAGGCGGACGGCAGGGTGAAGCTGAAACTGTCACCGTCCACGCGCAGCGTTTTCAGGAAGACCTGTCCCCGTGCAGGACGCCGGCAGCGGGGAGTGATGTGTATGCTGTACATCAGAGGTGATATCCCTGCTTACGGATGAGTTCCGCAGCCAGATCATGGATGACGTTTTCACTGTCATGTGTACGGGCGCGGTGTTCTATCAGTGAGGTGGCTGAACCACGGGGAAAGTTTTCTGCCAGGATCTGGCGTGCCCGCAGTGACCCGAGCTCCTGCGTCAGCGCACGTCTCAGGGCGCTGTCTTTAGGAGAGGAGTTCAGTGCCCACAGCTCCAGTGGACCGAGAGTGAATTTCAGGATCCGGGCCAGCGTACCGTTTTTTACACGGAACACAGCCAGTACCGGGACACCGCTGCCATCCGGTGCAGCCCCTTCCGGCATTTTCAGAAAGCGCCGCAGGGTGACTTCAGGGACACCAAAATTATCCCGCAGAAACGGAATTTCGTCAGGGCGGAAACGCAGCAACCAGAGGGTGTTGGCGGATTTGAGAACTGCCGGTGGATAGTCCTGCAGTAGCTGGGTGCTCAGCACTGTGCGTATCCCGAACTTACGCTGCTCCAGCTCCTGGGTGTCCAGGGCTTCCCAGATGAAGTTGATCCCTTTTGCATTGTGCAGTTCGTCATAGACTTTGGTCTTGACCTCCTGATCAAGCTGTTCAATGCGGCGGAAAATCACCTCATGGTAGCGTGGGTCGAGATTTTTCCGTATTTCCTCCTGATACTGCGGCAGGACAAAATCCCCGCCGGCGATCTGCCCGGCCAGCAGATACATGATACCGGTGCGCAGACGTCCGGCAGGTGTCTTGTCCCCGGCCACATTGTTCAGATCAACGGCGACCACGCGGGTGTCGGGGCTGAGCATAAACCGGGTACAGCCGGACATCATCGGGTAGTCACTGTGTCCCTGATCGAGGGCACGGCGGATGTAGTCCAGCAACCGCTCTTCCGAGTTATCACGCTGAACGGTGCCGAACACATCCCGGATGGACGGCTGTCCCAGCAGGGCGGACATTTCAGCCAGCAGGGGCATGGCCTGGTAGTGTGCCCGCTGGGCGGCGGGGATATTCCCTGCAATATGCAGCATGTCCCTGATTTCAAACCAGGTGGCGGCATTCCACCATCCGGCATCATGTTGTTCAGCGATGCCGCTCTCTTCCAGGGCGAGATCCACCAGGGGTTCCGTACCTGCGCGGTAAAGTCTGGGGTTATTCTCGCCATATTCCCGGAAGGCCAGGTCCACCAGGCTGCTGATGATTTGCCGGGTGTCGCCGGGATTACAGGGCTGACCGGTGCCGGTATCCACACACAATGCACAGAGGACGGAGACCATGAAGTTCTTTTCCGGGGTGGCGGGTTTTTTAGCACCGTACATCACATCAAACAGGTTACGGGTGTGTTCCGGATCATTGCTCAGAATGATCCCCACGGCTTCGTCCTTTCTCTGCTCCGGCAGGCTGTCACGGATAAGCTGTACCAGTCCCTGTGCACTGAATCCCTTGTCGATATAGGCAATGAAAGGCAGGTTCTTCTGGGCTGAGGCTATCTGGATCTCCGACAGTGCGTTGATGAGTACCGATTTGCCCAGACCGGGTGCGCCGGGCGTCAGTTCCGTGTGCTTGTTCTGTTGTGACGATGCCAGTGCGACCTCCCATGCAGAGCCGTCCTCGGTGTGCATCATCAGATTTCCCTGTCCCCGCCAGACAGAGCCGGCCCTGTTCAGGGGAAACAGGGAAAGGGCGTGTGAAAGGGGCGGGTAAAGGGGGACTGGACCGGAACCGTGGGAGGCCGCCAGAACCGTGTTCACCCAGGCACGTCTCGGATCACCGAAGGTGGTGGTGGTGCCGCATACTCCCCAGCCTTCCAGCGCAGATTTCAGGAGAGCCTGGTTGCGGGTACAGACTTCCCGGCTGTTTCCCCATGTGGTGGCAACAATGGTCATGATACAGACCGGATCATGTTTGTTGATGTCATTCAGCATCATCACCGAGTCATACATGGGCCGGAGAGGGGAAATAAAGCTGCTGTAGGTCAGCAGGGTTTTCTTGACCCCAAGCGCCTTCATGCCGCCGGGCATCAGATCCATCCGGATACGCCAGGGGATTGCGCGGGGCACATCCCTGACCAGCTGGTTGAATGTCCGCAGATTCTGGGGTGGCAGGGTAATGGCGACCATACCGTGCCAGAGGTCACCGGCCTTTATCAGGCTGCCGTGTGTTTCAGGCTGTGTGGTGAATAACTGCAGATTCAGCGACGGTGCGTGGAATACAGAGGTATCCTCGCCCTGTCGCCAGCCGGCAGGACGGGCATCTTCAGGCAGATGAGGCTGCCATACTGCAGGTGTGCTGTTGCGCTCCAGTTGACGGCGGATTTCTCGTCCCACTTCATGAATATCCATCAGGCGAACCAGCAGACCATCAGAATCATGTGTCAGGGCCTGCTCCAGCGTGTCCAGAAAGGCGTCATGCCGTATTTTGAGTGCGGAAAGTGTCCAGCGCCATGGATCCTGCGCAAATCGGGCTGGCGGAGCGTGTTCAGCGAGTTTCCTGATACGGGTCTGGTGGTCCTTGCGATCGGTCCGGCTCAGCAGTTCTTCAGAGCTCCAGACGGTCAGCCAGCAGCGTTCCCGGACAAGCCAGGGGGTGAGCGTGGTGACTTTTTCATCCAGAACGTCCTGAAGCAGGATCCCCGTGCGTGCGATGGATTTTCGCTGGGGTAAGAGCATGGCTTCGATTTCATCCCTTCCACGCTCCGGATCGCGTTCGAAAACAAAACTGATTTTGTGACCGGTGTTTTTATAGGCAGTGTTCATTCGCTCTGCCAGCGCTGTAATCAGTGATTCCAGTGTGCCGGGGGCTGTCAGGTCCGGGTTTTCATCCATTTCTTTCAGGGCACCGCTGATTTCAAAGACGGAAAGGTAATACCCCTGTTTTGTGGTGGCAATGTAGGGGGCTTTCAGCCAGGGGCGGCGTTCGCGGTCCTGCTGGTCCAGACCGATGACGGTGTGCAGATCACAGTAATCGGGGAAGAATGCGGAAACGGAATACCGTGACAGGGTACTGATACAGTCTTCAATGGCAAAAATAATGCGGTTGATATTCATGGCATGGGGTACTCCGGTAAGGATGAATCATCACGGTCTTATATTTTTTGATGCCACAGCAGGGGATGTGGCATGAAAAAACAGCAGAGAAAATAAATAATCTGTTGAGGGGCGGGTGCGTATTTCTGTGTGATTACAGTAAATAATAAAAATGTAATAAGGTGGAAACACGCTGTCAGCGTAGTGAATTTACTGGCGGATAAGTGATTTTATTAATATGTACAACAATACATTTTCTTCTTTCATTTCGTATAAATACAGGGGGGATATAAAAGAAACGGAGACTGCAGAGACAGAGATGCAGTTGTTTTCCCCGTTTCCTTAATGAAAATTCAGTCAGGGGTGTGGCCGGATAATTATGCCGGGCGCTTAATTCCCTGTTGAACTGAAGTATTCCGGCAATATTCAGCAGTATGCCGGCCAGCCTGCCGTCATCATCCCGAAGGAACCGACGGAGTAGCCGGTGCTCTTCTTTGGCGGTACTGTCAGCTTTTCCGGCCAGGTGTGCGAGGATGAGTGTTATAAGCGTCTCCGGGGATATGCGGTGAATTTTCATCATTCTTCTCCTGATTTTGTCGGGGGTACACCCGGATAAATAAACTGCTGGCGGCGAATGAAAAAATCACAGAAGGGCATATCCGGTAATTCCGGGAGACCGGATACGGCAATATCCATCCATGAGAGATAGTTATCGACACTCACTGTGACGGTGATGCTGTTATGGGTACGGGATCTTTCATGAATTTCTGCAGCCAGAAAGAGCAGCCAGCCGCCGTTAAATGCCGGGTGGCGGAGAATGAACCGGGCAATTTCTTTTTCATCTCCGTCAGGCGGAATATTGTCAGTCAGCGTCCGTATAATAAAACGCCGGAATGAATCTGCAGTGAACTGATATCCGGCAGAGTGTGTATCCATTTTTGTTCCTCTGTAAGTTGAATGTGTGCCGGCAGAATGTCATCGGTACCGGTGTGGGAGGGCTGCATCACCAGACGAACTCCCTGTCAGGAAACGAATCCGGCAGCAGAATGAGCGCCACCCCGTCCATTTTCTCCCTCAACGTTTTACGCTGTGCCGGCGGCCAGCGGCGCAGTGCATCAGCAAAATCCGCCGGACGCCAGGTGCGAAATTTCTCCTCAACGGCCAGGCGGTTCTGTACCAGGGCATTCAGTACGGCCCGTCCCTGTCTGACTCGCTTACGCTCATCGCTGAAAATTTCCTTCAGTGCCCGTGCATTGAGAGCAACTACCGAGGCCGGATGCAAATCAGGGAGCCAGACCATCACCCCCTGTGCGGCAGCGTAGCCGTTCAGGCAGTGCCAGGCGTGGCAGAAGACACAGAGATGAAAGGGCGGGCCTTCCGGCTGCAGCAGTTCACTTTCATTTTCGCTGAGTGCATCTGTTGTGACGATTTGTGACTTTTCCACATGACGCAGGGCCAGTCGCCTGGCCGACAGGCGGGCCTGTGCCAGGGACCGCTCCGCATCCTGCAGGGTTCGGGTGTGTTTCTTTTTTTCGTCAGCGTTTTCCGGTACCGGATGTTTTTTCAGGCGCATCACCCGGGTGAGGTTTTTTTCCAGCAGGACGACCGTATCCCGGCAGGTGTCAGCCATCTGCTGTAATGGCCATGAATCCTCCAGAATGAAGCGGTGAGTGACGGTCCTGCGACAGCAGGGACAGCGTCCGGGTGTTGAGAGCACGGGTGGTGGCAGCAGGGATTCACCGCTGAATACCGTGTCCGGTTGCGGGAGCGGGAAAAGCCAGCGTTCCCGGGCCGGGGCGATGAGTGGCGGTGTTTTGTTCATACGTTTTTCTCTCTGTATACAGGGTGACGGCAGCCAGAATCAGTGCTGCGATGGCGGTGGAATAACATTCTGCAAACACAAACTCCTGATTATCCCGGTTGTCGCGGGCAATCACGTTGCCGTGCTCTGTTCTGAGCAGGGTGAAAGGGGGCAGCTCACAGGACATGGTCTGGTCCTCTTCATTGTGTGAAGACGGCACCGGGAAACCGGTGCCGTTGTGGATTAACTGATGGAGACCGGAGAAAGACCGAGCGTTTTCTGTCCACTGCTCATCATTTCCGGTACGACGGCAAGACAGGCACCGACCACAATGGACAGTATGCAGGCCACCCCTGCTCCGGGTTTTTTACCGATTTGTTTGAGGCCAAGCAGGCCGGCAATAAAGAGCACCAGACCAATAACCTGAGCGATGGTCACAAATGAACTGCTGGAGCCTTTTGCACCATCGCCAACGGTTTTGATCATATCGAATAGGGTGTTTGCCATCGCTGTGTGGGGCAGCAGTATCACGGGAAGCAGAAGTAACAGGCGTATCAGCCGATCACGGCAGGCCACCAGGCATAACTGAACATAAATAAATGCAGCGCACAGACGCGCCGCCATGGCACGGAATCGTGACATATAGTCTCCTTAACTAACAGACTGAATTACTGAAAATGAATGTGGATCAGAAGGCGAGACCAAGACTCGCCAGAGAGGCATCGATGACGCGATCGATAAAAACCAGCAGAACGCCGGCAACAAACTTGACGTTTCCTTTGCTGATGGACTCACTGCTGCTCAGGGCGGTATGCCCGTCCAGCAGGGATTTACGCCAGATGGAAATGCCGTTCATGGCAAACCCCACTCCGGCCAGTTTTACCAGTGAGAGCATGGCATTGGCGGCACCGGCAGCGGCACCAAAGGTGGTTGGTTGTACATAAGCGATAGGGCCGAAGGAATCTGCCCTGAATCCCATCTGGGTACCCCCGGCATTGATGAAGGATGGCAGGGCGACCAGCATGCCGCAGATGACGATACCGGCGATAAATTTTCCCGGTCCCATACTGTGACGCCCTTCAGCCCGGGCACGCATCAGATGACCAATCAGGCCGATAATCCCCAGCAGCTCTCCCCAGGTGAAGAGAAACTCCATGCCTGCACTGAATATACCGCTGGCAAAGTTCTCTATGGCTGTCAGGGCATCAATGCTCATCATCGTAATGTACCGGCAGAGGTGATGACTGAGCGGCTGGACGGTTCAATCCGGGTGATGGTGATATTCCCCAGCCTGTCACCTTCCCGTACTGCCCAGGCGCTACCCTGCCAGCGGATCCAGGCCATTCCTTTTTCCACCGACATGATTTGCATGCCCTGCAGGCGGGAAGGCGGGGTTTTCGTTGACTGGCCGTTATTCCCGGTCGGGATTTGCAGTGGTCCCTGCATCTGCAGGGCATGCACCTGCTTACGGGTTTCATCAAGCAACTGACGGGTTTCCTGTGCCCAGGCCTCATCTTTCCGTATGGTGTCGCCAAGGGTTGTGATGCTCTCTTTCAGCATGGTCAGGGTACGTCGGATTTCCTCATCCCGCCTGTCCAGCTCTGCTTTCAGGTCACGGGCAAGCTGCTGCATGTCTGCCTGTGGGGTGACAGGAGGCGCGGACATGGTGTTTCCGCTCCCGGTCTCCGTTATGGGCATGGGCTCTGCCCAGCTTTCGGCTGCGGGCGGTGTGACATCGAAGCCTGCATCTGCAGGGGGCTCTGAGGGTGTCCGCAGAAACTTGTACCAGATGGCGGCCAGGATGATGAGGGCACAGCCGGCCCAGACCGGCAGGCTGTATCCCATATACTGGCGTTTCAGGAAGGATTTGCCGGATGCCGGTGCCGGCGTTTCGCCAAAGCTGCCGGGATCTTCATGTTCGTTTTTCATGGATAACTTTCCTGTTGTATGCCGTAGCGTTGCCGCATTTCATTCTGTTTACGGAGGACAGCTGCCTGGATTCTGTCAGAGGCCTGGTGCTCGGCCTCCGCCTGGGTGAGCGGACGTCCTGAGGATGGTGGCACTGAAGGGATACTCCCGGAGGAGGTGGGACTGATATCGTTGCTCATGACCGGCTCAACAAACAGAATTGAGACGACCTCGCCCCGTGATACTGTCACCTGACGGTAAGGTTCGCTCTCCGCCTGGCGGGTCAGCAGCTCGCTGCCCCGTTCGGCCATGCCGCCTGCCATGACGCCGGCCAGCGCCCTGCCATCAGGCATTCCCACCCTGCCGGTAAGACTGCCGTAGTTTCCCTGAAGGATCTGTGTGTTGGCGTCTTTGTAAAGACTCCCTCCCTTTCCCGCACCGCCAAGTATGGACGGCAGAACAATGTGCTTAAACCAGCGGTGGTTCACGTCGCTGGCCACGGTTGACATTCCTGTTCGTTCATTCAGGGCATATGCATTGACCTTCAGAAACATGCCCCGCCACATCATCCGGTCAAAGTGGATATCCATTCCCTTGCCGGCGAGTCTGGCGTCCTGGCTGTAGAGAACGGCTCCGGCCCATGGCCCGGCAGGTACGGAGGCCACCACGCGGGAGACAGCATTGTCAGAGTCCACTTCCGTATCAATGAAGGCAGGTACGCGGGTCAGTGCCGGTATCAGCTGGATCCCCTGACGTGTAGCCGGTGTTGCCAGACTCGTCTCCTGCAGACGGGGATGCTGTGATGTAACGGTACCGGACGGTGACGCATGAGGGGCTGTCCCGGGCGCGCCGGTGGTGCTCCACATGGCAGCTGCCACTACCGGTGGCCGGGCATCCTGATGCTGTGTGTTGATACGGGCAAGCAGTTTCTGTAATGCCTCACGCCGTTTTTCCCGGGCCGTCTGATCTTCCTGAGGAGGGGATGCGTTTTGCCCGGAAGTGCCTGACTGATCATCGGGGGGATTATCCCTTTTCTGATCGTTTCCGGTATCGGTATCCAGTCCCCGGGGCAGACTGGCGATAAACGTCTCGTTATTACGTAACGCTTCTGCAGCACCACGTTCATTGTCAGCCCGCAGTAAATCCCGGTAGTGCTGTGTCTCCATCACGGTCCGCCCGCTGCCTGTTGTCGTGCTGTTGATATTGACTGACGAGAGCGATGCGCTGTTTTCGGGGGAAAGCCAGGTGAGCAGCAGGTATCCGCCCCCGATGATAATCACGCCCCCGAGAACCAGCAGGGCTGACAGTTTTTTGCCGGACTTTGCGGCTGTGTCCTGTTCTGCGCTCATGATTTACTCCAGTTCAGGGGTGACGTGAATGGACTGACCATTCACGGAGAAGGTGAGTAAGGGAGTCACCGGCAGTTTCCACAGACGCGTACCGTCAGCAGATGCCAGCGTCTGTTCAAATTCATCCCGCAGCATGGCCCGCGATCGCACGAGCAGATCATCGCCGTGCTGCCAGATGGTGGTGTCCGGAACATTTCCGGAGAATTTCAGCCGACGCACGGTGGGATCATCGGGAGGAACACCGTCCAGAAAGGCCTGCAGGGTGGCATCATGCAGGGCAATCTTCTCTGATGGTACGGCTACCACAGGACTGGCAGGTCCCTGACGGGGAATGCGCAGATCCAGACGGCTGTCGATTTCCTGACTCAGGGTATTGGTGTCGGTTTCACCACTGGTGATATTCAGAATGACCGGTACAGACAGTCCTTTGAGGTAGACCGTTACATTCCCTGCAGCCCAGGCGCGCAGGGGAGTGACGGAGACCATATTGCCGTTGAACTGCACATCAAAGTGACCGGGTGCCGCGTTATAAGGCGGATCCGACTGAGGCCACGGGGAGCCGTTGATGTCCGTGAACGTTACCACGCTGACGTTATGCAGTGCGGTTCGGACAAGCGGCAGACTGGCCCCGGGTGACAGATTTACCGTGAGGGAGCTGATACGGGGCACCACACTGGTGACAGGTGCGCTGATGGCCCGTTCGTTATCGGCCATTCGTCCCCGCAGTTCCCGAATTTCACCTGCATTCAGGGGGGAATCCAGTGATGCGGCTTCCTGAACAAGAGGAGAGGCAGGTGGCGGCAGGGGGCCTGTGAGTTGTGTGGCTGGCGGGGGGCCGCCTGCGGGGGCGCTCCCGGGAGCCTGTCCTGTCTTTCCGCCAGCCTGTGGGGTTCGTGCGTTCTGCCAGCCCGGGTTATCTGCAGCCGTGACAGTGCCGCACACAATAAGCAGTGCGCCAAGAAGATGATGTATTTGCATGATATGAGTCTCAGATTCCTGCTGCGGCGTTACGGGAAACCATCTGGCTGATTTCCATGCCGCCGGGTTTGATTCGTGGGTCAACGCGCCGGACAGTGATTTCAAAGGTGAAGGCCTGCTCGGGGCGGGTGCTGGTCTGACCGACCAGACGCATCCTGACCGGATACTGGAATTTCCAGAACCAGATGCCGTTTTCCATCTGGCCCTGATTCACCAGCGTGCCGGCCCCGATGGTGGCTGTGAGGTTAAATTTCTCCTTTTTAATGGTGTCCAGAATGTTGGAGGCCTGAAGAGCATTCACATAGCCGGCAAAACCGGCTTCGGAAAAGCGGGGGGCCAGTGTCGTGATTTGTTTCCTGTAGTGGACAAAATCCAGATTAAAAGCTTCGCTCAGCGTCATGCTGCCAAACGTCATGACGTCGCTCTGACTCCAGGCTGGCTGACTGGTGGGGGCCAGGCGGACCAGCCGGCCATTGTCGGTGGCAAAGTATTCGCGCGTCACGTCGGTGGCATGCCAGTACTGTATGATATTGCCGGTCAGACTGATGACGAGAGCTGCGCTGCTACACAGCAAGGCCCTGACCAGTCCGGGAACCAGTGCGGCCCGTTGTTCTGACTGTGCGATGGTTCTGAGCACGGGGTTATAAATATCTCCGCTGTTATCCGCTTCCGGTGAGACAGGGGAGGTGGGTTGTGCTTCGCTCATGGTGCTCCTGTTCAGAGGTTATAGTCTTTCCAGGGGTCGATATTCCCCGGCAGATGTTCATTCACCCGATCCACGACGGCATCACAGACCTGGTTTTCCAGGTCGCGAAGGATTTTGTCCAGGCTGGGGAACTGCGGAAGAGTGATGCTGACGTCCTTGATGCGGGACAGGCAGGACTGCAGGGAAGAGGCGACGTCATTCTCCCGCTGTGACCATGCCTGGCTGGCTGTGCGCGCCCGCTCCCAGGCGGCTCTGCTGCCGGCTTCGGCAGCGGCCCCCGCCCGGCATGTGGCGGCACCTGCCACCGGTGATGCCAGGGTGATGCCGGTCAGTATGACCAGCAGCGTTTTTTTCATGTTCATGGTCGTCCTTACCGGCTCATCGGCCGGGGCTGTGAGATTGTGCCTGTTGCAGAGTTTTTTCCTGCCTGTCCTCCGCCTTTTGGCTGTCAGACCACTCTTTCCAGGTCTGCTCAAAACCCAGAGAGCGGAAAAGCTTGTCCGGCTGCTCTTCCGGTTTATGGATGGCGGCAAACAACGGCGTATCCTGTTGCTTCAGGTGAAACTGCATCATTTGTGGGGCCGGACGCTGATGAGTATTCTCATCGTGGTTGACAGCTTCACCGTAGCCGGCAAACTGCAGACCGTTATCCGTCAGTGCATTGATGACCAGCTGACGGTTGTTTGTTGTCGGGGTGGCCAGTGCCGGGTAGAGGGTGCCGTTCAGACGGACCACTCCCTGCAGATGCTCATCTGCGCTGTGGACCAGCAGAAGATTCAACTGACGATTGTCCTTATCGGCGGAGGCGACGGCAGGAATCAGTTCATCGGGGGCTTTACCAGCGAGGGGGAGTCGCATTGATTGATCCTGAGGTTCTGATGCAGGTTGCCTGTCTTCACCAATGTACAGATTATTGGGAGGATTTTTGGGGGAACGAACTTCCTGCATTATCTGTGGCCAGTGTTGCTGCATTTGTGACATTACCTGACTGAATGTTTTCATCGGAAATTCCAGGATATGCTGACCAGCATGAGGAAGGTCATTATCGACGGTAATGCCGTTACTGACAGGAGTCATGGCCCAGATATTACGGATACGATCCCGTGTTTCACCGGACAGCCGGAATGTTTCTCTCGCCTGCAGTGTCAGCGTGACGGGGTCGCCTTTCTGGTGGTTTTTGACCAGTTCTTCCAGGCCTTTTCCCCAGTATTCCCGTTTGCCACTGCGGTTGGTGAGCTCCACAAAAAAGCAGCGCCCTTTTCCGGGCGCATACTCTTTTTCTCCGTAGTTTGTCAGGACGGCAGTCACACTTTCACCGGGGCTGAGCTTGCCGGGGGGCTCTTCCTCCGGTGTGTCGGGTTGCTGCGGCTGTGCACTGACAGGGGCTTTTTCTGGCGCTGACGACGGGGCGGCTGGTTGTTCCGGTCTGTCGGCCCGGGGGGCTTCAGCTTTTGCCGTGACCGGCGCTTCCGGATGCGGTGTTTCAGCCGTACAGCCTGCTGTTTGTTCAGCCTCTGCCTTCGGTGACACAGGGGGTTCCGGTTGTGCCATTGTTGTTTCTTCCGGTGACTGGCGGTTGAGTTCCGGCGTGGGTCTGTGGGTGACAATGGCATCATGCACCATCTCTTTTTCCTTGCGGAGTTTTTCCAGTGCTGCCCGCTGGGCCGGGAGTTTCATGCGAACCTTGATGTCGTATTCGACAATCAGCTGCATGGCTTTTTGTTTAAAGGCATCACTGCCGGTCAGCTCGATAACGCCGCCATAGAAGTTGGTGGCCACAGCAAGGGCAGCCAGAACCTTTTTGTCATCCGCGCTGGCGCCATCCACCATTTCGAGACAATAGAGTCTGTCCAGGAAGGCTGGTTCGCCGTCAACACGGAAGAGCGCTGTCCTGTCGGGAAACTCTTCGTGCTCAAGATTTTTAATAATCTCGTCCAGGTTGTGCCGCTGCGGACTGTCGGGACGGCGGGGCGCAAAGATAATCGTGTCCGGTTCCGCTGACGATGTGTCTTCCGGGCTGTTTTCCGGTGGTGATGGTGGTGCGACCTCCTCTGTTGCTGTTTCAGCCTCCGTGGGCTTTTTCTCCTGAATAACGGAAGGTTCTGAGGTACGTGATTTCCCACCGGTCAGAAAACGGCGCAGACGGCTGAAAAGCGATGGCGTTTCAGGGCGAGCTGCTTCATTCGCTGTGCTGGTCTCAGTGGCGGACACAAGACGCTCTTCCTGCGGTTTATCTTCAGCCGTCGGTTCAGCGGTGGCCTGCCGGACTGGCTGAGTTTCTGCAGGTTCAGAAGGTGAGGCTGTTTCTGCTGTGCCGGTGTTGTGAACAGCAACCGTGGCATCGGCATTGAGCTCCTCAGCGGGTGCGTTCCTGTTGTCATCGGTGATGTCAGAGGAGTTCTCTGCGCCGGTCTCAGCGGCAGACGCAACGCTCTTTTCCTGTGCTTTATCTTCTGCCGTCAGTTCAGTGGTCACCTGCTGAACTGGCCGCATCCCGGCCGGTTCAGAAACTGTGTTTGTCTCCGCGTTGTCGGTGTTGTGAGCAGTGGGGGCCCCCGGAGTGTCAGCGTTGAGATCTTCCGCAAATGCGCTCCAGTCGTCAGCGGTGGCCATGGAGACCTGCACTTGTTCTTCAGACTGCGTTGTGGTGGAGTGCTGTATCCCGGCCGCGTCGGAGAGGGAGGTTTCCGGTGTGTCTTCACTCCGGGGATGTTCTTCTGCCTGCGTGCTCTGGTTGTCAGCGGTGGTGGCAGAGGCTTTTTCTTCACCGGTATCAGCGGTAGCCACAGAGGCATTTTCTTCCCTGGTATCGGCAGCGGAAACAACGTTCTCGTGTGGTTTATCTTCTGCGGTCGGTTCAGTGGTTGCCTGCTGCACGGACTGCATCCCGGCAGGTTCAGGAAGCGTTCCTGTTTCTGCTGTGTCGCTGTTGTGAGCGGTGTCTGTACCTGTGGCGTCTGTATTGAGGTCTTCCTGGTCGCCAGCGGTAGCCGCAGAGGTATTCTCTGTGCCGGTATCAGCGGCAGACGCAATATTCTCCAGTGGTTTATCCGGGGATAACGTCTCCGTAGTTACTGACTGCAGGGATGCATAGGCGGCATAGTCATCTTCATATGCCTGGTTTTCTGTCTCTTCAGTGTGGATGTCATAAGGCGTATCCGGTGTCGCCAGCACCGTTTCCGGGGCTGTGCTCTGTTTGTTTTCAGGGGACATTTGTGGCTTCTCATCTTTTACCGGTGTGAATATCAGGTTGCCGATCACGACAGCCTCACGGTGGTCGGCAGTGTCACTGTTGGGTGTGGGGATACCGATATGTTTTAACTGTGCGTTCATGACATGCTGAAAGTCGTCCCGTCCCCGGCTGGCGTCCAGGTCATTGAAATCGGTCAGTCCCTGTGCTTTTTCCTCCTCCGTAAAGGCCGGAATAATGACTTCGCCATTCGTGACTTCTGCGGCTTTTGTTGCACTAAAAACCCCCTTGTTAATTTCCCGTTGATGATCGTTGTCGGCACAGAAGACAAAGGGGCTGTCAGTCCAGATTTGGCGGGCATTTTCTGCCACGGCAATCATATTGCCGGCATCAACTGTCATCAGAACCGGAAGGCCGGTGGCTTCGTGCAGGGAGGCGGCAGTAGCGTAACCTTCCGCAAATAACAGGGGACGGCCATTTTCCGGGGTTCCGAAGGTGAACCAGTTGCCGGTTTTCTCGGAGTCTTTCAGAATGCGGGCATCCTTCCCGCCGGTGACCGGAATACGCTGGTACGAACGTATTTCCCCCCGGCCGTTGCTGAAGGGAATAACCAGCTCATTTTTATTGTTCAGCCGCACGCCAGGCGCGGCCCGGATGCCCTTGCGCGTCAGGTATTCATGTGCTGTTGCCTGTGGCAACCCGTTAATATAGGAGCGGGCATACCGGGCCTGTTTGTTGTACTGTTGCTGCAGTTTACGTGCGTTATCATCGCGCTGTTGCTGAGCGAATGCCCGCAGATGCAGTCTGGCCAGAGGATCGTGTTGTTCTCCGCCGGAAAATACCCAGTTTGTGGGACTGTCATCGGCGCTCCGGTAGTCGCGGTACCAGCCAGCGGGGCGCCCATCAAGATAGGCTTTGTATGCGCCACTTTTGGCCCCTTTTTTGTCATCCCGGGTGGCGACTCTGTGTATGGCGCCATCCATCTGTGGCAATCCCTGAATAACCAGCCCGGCGTTTTCCAGGACCTGAGCAAATTCGGTGACCGGATCGCCGGCATCCATCGACAGTTCCTGCGGCCGGGGTAACCAGCGCTCCAGCAGAGAAAGTTCGGTACCTGCCCGGGCATACCAGAGTTTTTTTTCTGGATCCCATGCGACAGCTTTGCGGCCATTTAACGGGGGTACTGCATTTTTTACGGCTTCTGTCTCCTCAGGCGGGACAGCAAGCCAGGTACGATATCTGGACTTCATGTCGTTCTCCGGGGATTAAAGATGAGGGCGTTGTGATACGCCGGGATGATGGACAAAAGAGGGCTATTCTGGTCCGTGCCATTCACGGGGTAATTCTGTGCGGTGTCGGTACCACCAGGGACGTCCTGATGCCTGCTTACCCTGAAGCAGGCTGTACAGACGTATACAGAGGGTGCGGACTGTCCAGCCGGAATATCCCAGGAGCATAAAAAACAGCAGAATGCCGCTGCACACCCAGAATGTCGTTTTTGACGGATACGGAAACAACAGCAGGTAAATCATGGTAAACGGCAGGGGGACACCATAAATGTTGAGCGGTGGAGTTACATCCCGCCAGAAGCCTTCGCGTTTCATCGGGGGAACTCTCCGGCCGGGATGAAGAGCGCTGCTTCTGATTTCTCAATGCGGTCGTTCTGATACATGGTCAGAACCTGATCCCTTATCCGCCGTTTTTCCTGACGAATGATTTCGTCAATGTAATGTCCCCATGTTGCATGGGATTGTCCGGAGAGCGTATTGCGCAGTTCGTCAGTCATGACGATGTATTCCCGGACAGCCTGCCTGCCGCCGTCATTTGTTCTGACCAGTACCTGCACCAGAATGAACTGTACGAGGGAAAGCGTGGCTGCAGCCATCGAATCCCTGATTTCAGGAGGAAACAATCCCAGCAGGCGGGCAAAGGTTTCTCCGGGTGATTTTGTGTGCATGGTGCCGATACAAAAGTGTCCGGTATTACCCGCCTGGACTGCGGCATCTGCTGTTTCATAATCCCTGATTTCACCGATACCAATGATGTCCGGATTACGGCGAACGGCAGAGCGAAGTCCTGCAGCAAAACTTTCCACATCGCGCCCGATTTCGGCCTGATGGGGAGGCAGAAGGTCATTCTCTCCGCCCAGAATGTATTCCACCGGATCTTCATAGGTCACTATTTTGCGATCGGGGAAATTTTTCAGAATGTGGCGATACAGTGCCGCCGCCAGTGTGGATTTCCCGGAGCCGGTTTCTCCGCAGATGAAGCCCAGGCCGGTTTTTCTGAGCATGGCATCCAGCAGATCCGGTTCAATATTCATAGTGAGGATGTCCGGAATATCTGACGGGATCACCCGCATGGTGACGGAAATGGCTTTTTCTTCTGTTGCCGATGTTCCCTGTATCAGGTGGCAGCGCAGGCGAACACGCTGACCTCGTTGCAGGCCATAGCGACCGGAGGCATCTCCGCTGACCTGAATGGTACGATCCACGGGATGACCTGACAGAACCCGGGGAAGAACCTCCCGCCCAAACAGCTCATCACTCAGTGCCATCATGATGGAGGACGGAAGGGGATTTACGGATGAGCGAACCCGCCGTCCAAAGCGACTGACGGATACCGGTGAACCGCCGGTCATATCAATATCACTGACGCGGTGGCGGGCACACCAGGCAAAAAAATGGCGAAACTCTTCTGCCGTAAAACGGGAGAAGGGGAAGGTACCGAAGTCATCTGGTGATATCATTTTTCTCTCCTTCGGTGCTGACAAGAGGGCGCCAGCGCGATTTCTGCAGCGTAAATTCAGCATGTGTTTTCAGGCGGCGGACGCGATCGCCAGTGATGAGTTTTTGCCCGTTGCCGGTAACCGTCTGCATCTGCTCTGTGACATCTGGACGTGTGATCATGCCCTGACGCCACAGAAGGGCGTAAAGCATCATGCCCCGGTAATCACGGGTCAGGCGCTTCTGATTAGCTTCCAGTGTGAGATCTGCGTTGAGGCGCCCTTCCTGCCATCCCTGACGTAAGGCGTTTTCCCATAGTCTGCGTTGTGCCCGGTCTTCCGGCACAACCCGGCCTTCAGTGCCTGGTGTGGCGGTGGTTGAGAGTCCTTTCAGCAGCCAGTCACGCCATCCAGGAGGATTACTGACAAAGCGTTCCGGGCGGAGGATAGTCCAGACACGGGAGGCTGTTCTTATCTGGTCCGGTCTGATGTGTGCAACATCCTGCGCTTCATCGATAACAGGAGGCAGCCAGCCTTCCTTGCTGATGAGAGGCCGGAAATCATACAGGGCATTCAGGGTACTTTCCCGGGCATTCAGTGCCTGAATCAGTTCCCATGAGCGCTGTGCTTTTCCACCACGGAATCCCAGCGTTCTGCCGGCATCCGTGAGCATCTGACGACGGGTATCTGAAATACCATCATCCTGGTTGCCGGAGGGCGTCAGCCATGCACGGATATCCGGGGGCGGTGCGTTTTCTGTCATGACGGCAGAAGAACGGTGATGCTGTCCGGCACAGCCTGTAAGCAGGAGAGCAGACAGCAGGAGACACAGGTGTGTTTTCATTTTTTCTCCGGCGTCATAAAAGACAGATGTAAACGCCCGGCTGACTGCGAGAGTGTTGCCCGCCAGGCAGTCTGGGCTTCAGTGAGACGAAGGACATCAGCAAAGGTCATGTCGCGGACGTGCAGTGAGACGGGTAAGGGGAGACGGACGCCGCTGTAGCTGAACTGCTGGCCGCGCAGACGGGCCAGTTCGTTGAGCAATTCCAGGGCATCGCCTTCCCAGTCAAAGGAAACACGGTCGCTGTGAGCCTTCAGACTGCCGCCGGACTGACGCTCCGGAAGGGCTGCAGAGTAAATTCCCTGCCCCCATAGCTGATACTGCGCATGCCGGGCGACGGCGACATCAGAGGCAGCACCATACTTTCTGGTCGGAGCTGTATTATCCGGGGGGAGATGGCAGCCGTTCAGGCATAGTACGGCGAGACATCCCGCAGGTATCATACGGTTCATGGTGTATTTTTCCTGAGCAGTGAAAGAAGAAAGCGTTGTGGGGAGGATTTACTGGTTCGTGTTTTTGCTGAATGGCTGGAACACCTCAGAGGGTGACAGTGCTACCCGGATACAAATATCGTTTGCTATCACGATATTACATTCGTTAGCTGTCGGATCCCGGAACGGTTCCACCATAAAGGCTTTGTTTTCGATATGCGTTTTATTTTTGTTAAACATGCATTTCCTCATGCGAAAATGATATGTCAGATAACAGCCAGATCAGAGGCAGCACTACAGGTCTGGCTGTGTCGTTTGATGGTCGGAAAACGCGAGGATGCAGGTCTGGATACCCCGGTCAGTACCGGGGCAGAGATGATCAGAATGTGAACTGCAGTTGTGCAACGGCACCGTAGTTGTTGTCTGTGCCTGCTATACCCGCCACATCAATATGGACGACATCAAATGGTGAGATACCCAGCCCGGCGGTGAACGCACTGCCATCATTGCTGGCCAGATTCTGGCGGTAGCCTGCACGTAACTGTGCCCATTTCCAGGCATTAAATTCAGCACCAATGGCAGCAAACTGACGTTTACTGTCTGATGTGAAGCCACTGGCCGGGGTCAGGTCAACATCCAGTGCTGTAGTGAACATGTCGTTGTGCCAGGAGACACCGGCAGTCACCTGCGGACGGATCCTGAAGGTTTCAGTGACACCGTTCACTTCTTTTGTCTCAATACTGCGGGGGAGCAGGTTCTGTGCGACCAGACCCAGTGTCCAGTTGTCATCCAGGTCCATGCTGGCCCCGATATCAGCGTTAATGCCGTTTCTGGTGTTGTGGTAACGGTCGCCTTTGAAAGCGCTGCTGTCGTAATTTTTAACCAGCACGTTGTAGTTAAACAGGTCAACACGCTGGAATTTTGGTGTGAAGCCCAGTGACCATTTTTGTCCGGCCGTTTCCAGTTCAGTGGCCAGCGCAACGCCCACATCGGTGATCAGTGCGGCACGGGCAAAAGCCTGTGAGGTCAGTCTGTTTTTATCCACATCCTGGCTGCCACTGTCTGCAATGCTTTCCAGATAGTTCAGGTCGGCATCGCTGACTTTACCGTCGACGCTGACAGTCCCGAACGTTTTCAGCATCAGTGCAGCAGCGAGGGTATCACCGGGAAGGGCCGCCACAGCAGATACCCCGGCCTGTGCGCTGGCATGGGTGTTCCGGAAGTCCTGCAGTCTCTCTTTCAGGCGGGCCGCTGTCTGCGGTACCCCGGAGTGGCTGTCGACGGCACGGTCGAAGGCTTTCCAGTCATCGCTGATTTTGTCGGCGTTGTCACTGATATTACCCGGATCGGACAATTGCCCACCAACGGACGGAATCAGAAGACTGAAGTCATCTTCCGGACCGGCTTTTGTCAGCAGGGCCGGGTTTGCCAGAGGTGCCACACCGTAGTGAGAGGAGGCTACCCCGGTTCCCCCCATTGCATCATTGCGGGCTTCAAAATATGAAGTTGCGGCTGTTGAATTAAAGGAAAATAAAACAGCAGATGCGATGAGAGTTCGGGTAATGTGCATATTCATCATCATTTCAGTTTCCTGGTTTGAGGTGTTTTGGGTACAGCAACGGTATGACACGACTGTGCCATTAAAAATTTACTGGTTTTTTCTCTGCGTTATTACCAGGGTAATAACGGTATACTGAATAACTCAGCAGGTAATATTTTTCCTGTCATCAGATATTCTGCCTGTGCCGGACGAAGCGTTACGGTCCGGACGGATGTCTTTGCATATAAATTGCGGGCAGTGTGAAACCAGTTTTCTTTTTCCTTATTCATTCTTACAGGTGATAAAGAAAGTACAGGATAAATGATGGCTTTATTAATTTCTTTTTTCTTGCGGAACAGTACACCGCAATATTCCTGTGAATGAACACCGGCAAAAGGAAAACTGTGCCAGATAATAATATCCACATTATCGCTGGCTGAAATAAGCTGGCAGAACGCATCCTGTGTTGCTGGCCACTCACCGGCACGGCTTAAAGGATAACGTACCCTGCCGTTCAGCCATTCCGGGTTGAGATAAAACCAGTCAGCCAGAGCAGTCAGAATCTCTCCTGTCAGATAATCTGCGAGTTTGTCCGGGTCACGGAAAACGGCAGGACGGATATTCCAGGGAGCCAGTAACGTTGTCATCGTTGTTACGCAGACATCATGTGCCTGCATGATGTGTTCTGTCCGGCAGATAAGACGGTGAACGATGTTTTCAGCCGGGAGAAACATTTCAGTTAATGCATCTTCGACCAGGATACGCGTCAGGTCGGATACAGAAAGGGAGAGTTGCTCGCTCATTATTCCGAGTGCTTCTCTGACGCCCTGCGGATAACGGATCTGCAGGGGAGTGGACTGCAACTGGCGGTTATTGAGCAGAGCTTCACTAATCCGGGCCCTGTCAATGGAGAGCATCATGCGGGCAGCAATGCCTGTGCTGTTGGGTTTCATTTCACCTCCGTGCGGTTCATATGTTAAGTCTAAAGAGCGTGTTTACTGAACGGAAACGAGTTATTTCGATCGTTATGATCGAGTGTGTTTCAAGAGTGCTTTTAACTCTGTTTTAAGCGTGAATGAAAAGGATTCGGACAGGACGTGATTTAGTATGCCGCTGGTCTGGCATTATGCTGCAGAGCAGACGGAGTCAGGAGATTGAAGGGCGGTACAGTCTGCGAAGACTGGACACGGGGTGTGTCGGGAATTAACGCACGTGAGGCGTAATGAGAACGACGCGTTTTTCGCTAGCTCCACCTCCGGCGAATCCATTCATGACAAGGGACTGTTCCGGTCTGAGAGAAATGCTCTGCTCAACAGTCTGGTTTCGTTTCTGGTCTGTGGTCGAGAGTCGCAGAGTGATATTGCCCCCCTTAATATCCGGCGATATCTGCATTCTGACATCGGGGGATACATCAGCAGTAAAGGCATCCGGACCTACGGATGTTACCTGTGATTCAACACAGGACGTATTCTGCATCATCCCGTGGAGCGTTTCAGGTGTCAGCGTCAGGCTGTCATTAAAAAAAGCACTGTGTGAAATGACCCCCTGAGCATCGGCAAACAGGTCCGGATGGCGCTCATTAAGAAGGCTTCCGTATTTTTCCGCCAGGCAGATTGGGTTGCTGGCCGTTGTGTCTGTTCGCACGGTATCGACCGTGAATGTCACCTGCGGGTGATGTTCCCTGTGGCCTGTGCAGCCGGACAGCAGTGCGGCGGCTATCGTCATCCAGAGTAGTGGTTGTTTTTTCATGCTGTTAATTTCCTCTCAGGGTAAAAAGAAAGACTCGCACCGTCATGTCAATGGTAAGCGTACAGCCTGAACCGTCTGGTCAGAATCTGACGAATTAGACATAGGGGCAAATCCATGTTTATTTTGCATCCATCATCTCGCCCATCAGCAGTCGGATACGCTGCCAGGTGTCATGATCCAGTACAGGTGATGGTATTACCATGCAACCACTGTGCCCGGTAGCGGCGGCAGAAAGCATGGCTTTAACTTCGTAGGCATTGCCAGTAAGGATAACCCTCCCCGTCAACCCCAACACTGAGTTGGCGTGAATTGGTGGTGTGAATTCGATTTCGTTAATGTCCCGGCCAGTTAGGATGCGATTATTATCCGCATTGGCAGCACGGGAGGATACGTGTTTCATAAAGAACCTCATTGCGTTAATTTTGAACAAAATTGTTTGCTCAGCAAGGGGATGTGAGAATAGTGGTTGATTTTGTCATAAGCTGGTCGTTTGTTAACGGACAAATCATTACCCGTTCATCAATGTTTGTAGGAAGTTCGCCAGGAGTTGGGACACGCTCTCCTCGCTGGGCGGCTTGTGCCAGTGTTCGTAGCAGCAACACGCTGGCATGAAATATGGCCTGTTCTTTTGTGGCTGCGCTTGTTTCCAGGTCGAAATCACTCAGAGTCACAACGACTTGCCCGTTTCTGTTCTCGACCGTTGCCGGGTAGGGAACAAAATAGGGAGCGATTTTGCTGGTTTGCTTACGTCGGGCATCGAGTTTACTGACAAGTTGATAAGCCCGAAGGTGTGTGTATCGTTTCAACATGTTCAGGGAGCGATGGCCTGAAATAGCGGCAACTTCAATGACATTCAATGTACCAAGTTCGAAAAATCGGCTGATGGCCTCATGACGGAGGTCATGAAAATGCAGATTTTCTATTTTCAGGTCCAGAAGTGCGGTACGCCAGGCGCTTTTGAAACCGGATGAGGTGTAACTGAACACATTGCCGTTTATCTGTTGTGGCAGAATTTGCAGGTAGTTGCGAGCTTTCCGGGAGAGTGGGACATCGCGTGGTAAACCATTTTTCGTTTCAGGAAGATGCGCCACTCCGTGCTGCAAATCGAGGTGTTCCCAGCGTAATGTGAGGATTTCCCCCTGTCGCATTGCTGTTTCCAGGGCCAGATGGAAGATAACGTAGAGCTGCTGATTTTTATCTCTGAAATAGCGGGAGAGTCGGCGTTCTTCGCCAGAAGTCAGGCGACGATCGCGTCCACTACTGATTTTGGGTTTTCGGACCAGTTCAACAGGATTCATACGGCATGTCCCCCATTCAACACTGGCGATATTGAATAATGATGATAAAAGAGCAAGTTCAAGACGGACGGTGTTTCCGGTGATTTGACGCCCTGTTCGTGGGTTAATTTGAGCCAAACGCTGATCCCGGTAAGTGGCGATATCAACGGTGGTGATTTCATCCATATAGCGCTCGGCCATAGGGTGACGTTTAATCACATTGACGCGATAAAACTCCTGCAGATGACCTTTTTTGTGGATGGATACTGTCTTCAGGTATTTGTCCAGCGCCCGGTTGAGAGTCATTTTGCGAATTTTTATTTTTCGAAACATATCTGCCTTCCACGATAAATCCGAGGAAGGTAGGAATACTGAATCAGAAATGCAATGTCTCTGTGCCAATCCGGTATCTGGACAACGACAAAAATGAACTTCACTACCAGTACATACAATATCGGGAAAAATACTCGTAATCTGAGCATTGGCGTACATGCGTACTGCTCGTGGACATACCTTAATGGCTCGCCTTTTGGTGGTTTTCAGCAGATATACGCCGACCAAAACAAGGTTTGGTATGTGAATAATTATGCGTGGGGAAATTATGAGTCCGGTGGCACAATTACAGTGACATGCCTCAACCTTCCTGGTGCCGGAATCTAACCAAAAGGGCAACAGTAAGCATCGACGTGCTCTTCATCAACACCATCTCCGATGCCGTACATTCTTGTACCTGTCATGACGTACCCGGCAGGGCACTGAATCGGCTTGTAATAAATAGAACCTCCACTTCTGCCACCGATAAAATGTGCGGAGGTCGCTTCATACCATTTACAGGCAGAATAGTTCACTTTATTGCCTCCAAGCCACAAACCGGATTGGCACTGGCCTCCGTGCCAATCCGGTACATGGAAAAAAAATGGCGGCGGTACAGTACAGATGGTTACTGCGACAGCAAGTGACTGGAATCAGCCAATTGCCACCGCGACTTGCCCTTCAGGAAAGAAAGTTACAGGAGGTGGTGGAATGTGCAGCTTTTCAAATGCGATTCTCAAGCGTTCTTCCCCCTCCGGTAACAGTGCATGGGTAGCTGGTTGCAGCCAAAACACCAACCAGAATCAGTATTATTCAGTCACTACTTATGCATTGTGTCAGTGAGTATTCTGGTATGAATTAGCGGAAGCAGTGAACAGTGATGTAGTAGCTGCCATATAACGTACCGTTATACGCACTCCAGTTCATCTCGCCGTTTGCATCTGGATTGTCTGTAGGCCAGACACGCGTCATCGCGGTTTCCTTTCCATCTATGCGATATGTATTAACGCAAAGTTTGAATTTTCCTAGAGCCTTCGTTGTGGTTGGGTACAAGGTGAAGGATGTTACTGATGTCCACGGCGCAGATGAACCTATTGATTTCCACGAACCGGATTGGCACGGAGGCCAGTGCCAATCCGGTTCGTGGAAAAATGCAGGAAAAGGCGATATTGAAATCGTCAAAGTAACAGCATCAAAACTCCGCTGGCCTGGTGCTACTGCCACCTGCCCAATGGGTAAGAAGGTGATCGGGGGTGGTGCAGAATGCAGCTCTGGAATTGGCTTTATCTGGCTTGTCCGTTCAATACCTGTAAACAATAATGCCTGGTATGGCTTTTGCGATACGACAGAACACATCATTGGAAAAATAACTGTACATGCCATTTGCCAATGACAAAGTGATTTACTGGCAAACCACAATGTAACTACATTTCCCCGTCAGATCGTTCCTGTTTGTACCGCCGTGAAAATTGTATTCATCGTAGTAACCACACTTCACAATCCTGTTCGAATCATATGTCGCAACAGAACCTGCGAAGTAATTTGGCTTCCAGCCATGCGGGTTTTCAGCATTGCTGACGCTCCAGGTACACTGGCTGGCAGAAAAACCAGACGGCAAAGGTAGTCGTTCTCCATTTGCGATTTTTCCTGTCAGAACAGTGCTACCTGATACCCTAATCCACGAACCGGATTGGCACGGAGGCCAGTGCCAATCCGGTGTGTGGAGAACTTCCGGTTCCTCTAACGGTAGTTACAGTAATCTTGGATCACACAGGGGATCATTTACTGGTCGCAATACGGGAAGTGGTACGCTCTTTGTTTACGCCTCTGGAGGGAATGGTGGTTCCGCCGGGGGAGATTGTGCTAACACATCCAGATTGCAGGGATACGTTGCAGGGGCATTGATTAGCACAAATGCGAGTAATAACCCATCTTATGGGAAGACAGCATTCATCTCTTTTGCTGTCCCTGCTGGCGCAACTTATCAGATCACCTCTTATCCGGCCCAAAACTACTCTTGTGGCTCAGGGGTGTTCTCGGTTTATGCATATCAGATGTAGCACCGCATTCAACTAAACCGTAATGAAGTTGAAACAATGTGCCAGAAATCATCTGGCGCATAACGCTACAGAGCGAAAACAGCTTGTGATGGTCCCTGTTCCACCAACAATCCAGCGATTGTTCGCCCAGTCGGGATAAGTTGAGTCCGGTGAGTTGAACGGGTTACGGTTGTCCTGCGACCAGGCGGTTAATTGATATCCGCCTGAAACCAAAGTACTACCACTCGGACACACTGCATAGGACACTGTATGTCCACATCCACTCGTTCCGTAAACAGTGAAATGTTCCTTTTCTTTGTTACCCTTCCACGAACCGGATTGGCACGAAAGTATTGCCCCTTTACTGTCGCGGCCTACAAGTCCGTCCGGTGAGCAGGAAGTACCTGCGGTGGCTGTTTTATCCAGCTGTAAATACTCACCCGTGGAAAGACGCCCCTCAGACCGGACAGTTCCACCACTGACTTTTCCTCCTTTGAGCTCTCCTTCGGTTGTGATCCCTTTGTTGTTAACAGCACGTATCCATTCGCTGTCCGTCATGGTGAAGCCGCCTCCGTGCGTCGTGTTCATCCACCCCTTGTTGTTTCTGGTGATAAACCAGCCGTCTTCGCTGGTTATATCGCCTTTCACCGTGGCTTTCTGACCATTGAGGTTACCGGCGTTATTGATGTCATTTCCGCCCATGTTGATAGCTGTGTGCATCTGGTTCAGCTCTGGTCTCTCCGGGACCTGGAAACGATACAACCTGTCGCTTTCCTGCAGATCATCACCCGTCATGACGACGGCAATGTGACCTGCCGAACAGGTGAGTCCGTAATCCCCCGGTTTGTCTGTCCAGGCGCCGAATGCGCCGGTTGCTGTTCCGTTTTTACCAATATAACCACCCAGCCCGGGAAGCTGTCCTGCCACACTGCGCAGACCATCTTCTTTGATATTCTGCCCCCCTGTTGAGCAGGTCAGGGCTTCAAGACGTCCTGTAGTCTGGTTACGGCGGATACCCGTGATATAACTCTGCCCAAACGGAGAATGATTAAATCCCTGTTTCAGGTATCCCTTGCGAATCAAATCATCGGCTGTAAAGTTTGCCGGAAGGCTGCCGTTGTGCAGAGTGGCATTGTTATCGGCAATGTAATTTCTGGCTGCGGTATTGTAGGCATCTGCATGAGAAGCAGCACTCTGGTAAAGCTGTTCATTCAGCCAGTTTTCTATTTCGGAATAAATCAGCGGCGTGGCGATACCAATCACTATCAGTCCCGCCAGTATTTCAAGCAGAATAAAACCTTTGTCGTCATCGTGTCTGAACTTTTTCACGTGAATATCTCCGAAGTGCGGAAAACGGAATCAGGGAGGAGGGTTAGTGCATACAGTGATGCGCAGAGAAACGGGGCGAACGGCAGTGCCTGCTGATGTCTGTGACGGCAGAAGAGGAGGATAAACAGAAATGCCCCGGAAGCTGCGGCGGTGATTAGCAGCGGCGTGTGTTGTGGCTGTGTCCACATTGCAATTCCTGCTATCAGGAATACATCACCAAGGCCGAGTGCTTCTGTTCCTTTTGCCGTTATGAAAAACTGCCGTAGCAGGTATGTCATGCCGAACCAGAGTGATGCGTTGAGGAGGCTGTATGTGAGCTCCTCCAGGCTGTACCTGAACGCTGCCCCCAGAACAATCAGTGAAAGCGTGAATATCCGGGGAAGCCGACAGACGGCGATGTCCGTCAGCGTCATTACAGTTAATAATCCCGTCAGAATGGAAAGGAATAACAGCCCCGTGGCTTCAACACCATATGCGCCGTTGAGGCTGACACTCACTATGGCCAGAAGGCAACACACGTACACCACCGGCCTGGGCGGCCGGGTGTCGTGTACTGCTGACAGGTAGAGAGCGGCGGTGATGTATGCAAGATAAAGAATAACCGCCAGGATGATGATTATTATTGTCATGCTCAGTAATGCGCTCACCGTCACCTCGTATTTATTAATATTGTCTGAAATACCGGTTGTGGATTTTTCGGGCATATATCATGCGCCGGGCTGTGTTATTTTTGCTGAAACCGGCGTTATAGCTGCCCAGGCATTCCCAGTTAACGCCGCAGCGTTGAAAATGGCGGGCCAGTATCCAGGCACCGGTATGAATATTCAGGCAGGGCTTTTTAAGCAGTTCATCCTTGTTTTTAATGACGCCCAGTTTTTTCAGTTCAGGAATATGCACTGAATTAATCTGCATTATTCCGTAATCCGTACTGATGATTTTTCCGGATTTGTTTTTATTGTGATTTATCGCAGTGGCGACCAGGCCGCTTTCCTGCTGTGCAATGGTTTTCAGAAGCTCAGGGGCAATCAGGTAACGTTTTCCGGCCTGAATAAAACAGGAATCGAGATGATTATTATTCATCACAGATGCGATTGATGTGTGACTGAATAAAAGCAGGACAGAGAGATATAACCATTTCATTATGATAATCCCGGCAGTGACAGCATCCTCTGGTATTTAAGGATGCTGTCCGGAAACATTAGCTGTTTGTTTCAAGGGTGATGTTATTTTTGTCGTTACTACATACTGTTACGGGATCCACAGTAGCCGGGGCGGTATTCATGATTTTGGTAAACATGGATGAACTGCGCAGGCTGTTAATGAGTTCCACGCAATTTTCTTTCGGTACATTATTGCTGGTAATCGTATAACCATACTTGTCTGCCGTTGCCTTAATGGTGACATCACCGCCCCAGGCATTTTTGGCCTTGTTACCACCGGCGATCATATCGGCCGGCAGGGAACCACTCTGCGTCAGCGTTTTGATATAATCACTGCTGGTATATTGTCCCTGGAACTTGTACTGCTTCATTTTGGTTGCAATGGTCTGCAGGTTTTTCACTTCGCGCTGGTTATCACTGGATGACATGGTACTGGACATCTGACTCATTGCGAGAACAACCACAATACCGATAATAATCAGTGCGCCGGCAACTTCCAGTAAGGTTAAACCTTTATCCTCCTCTTTCTCTTTTTTTAAAGCAAAATAAGAATAAAGACATGATCTGAAGTTCATATATCACTCCTGGTTTATGGGATGTTTCAGAAATATTCTGTATGGGGGAATTATTGCTTCAGCATGTCGCTGATACTGTAGATGGCAGATATCATGTTAAGAATAAAAAAGAAGACAAAACCTCCTGATATACCGGTAATAATTAATCCAATTCGTTTTACCCGTTTTTTTGCTTCCTCCAGCCACTGATCGGCATAGAGTGCCATGGTTGCCACACTGTCCTCCCTTTCGGAGTTCAGGAGCAGTTTATTGATGCATATTCTGGACGGAAAATCGTAACCGGAATTTCGCATTGCTGTGGCCAGATTCTGACCGGATAATACATGTTTTCGTATTGCCTGAATTCTCTCCTTTAACCATTTATTCTTTTCTGCGCCTTTTTCCATTCGGAGCAGCGCCTGCGAAAGAGGAATATTAATCTGCAGCATGGATGAAATACTGAACAGATAATTCACCCCGTGTAAGGTCTGATACAGTGACCAGGGGGGAGCCTTGTCCAGCATCCTCCGGCCGGGGCCGGTATACCGGCTGAATGAAAAACGGATCAGAAGCGTCAGGGCGAAAATGGTCCCACAGAGCCAGAATCCGTACCCGATGAAAAATTCCGACATGCCGGCAAGCAATTTCATCTGGAATGACCATTTATCTTCTGAAGCAAACGCACTGACGATGGGGATGATACGGGTATGGGCGTTGTACATATTCACCACACAGAGCGAAAGCAGCAGAAGGGGGTAGAGGCAGACGGCAATGAGGCTGGATGTCATTTCCCGCCGGGCTTTAACGGTTCTGGCCACCTGGAAAAGGGCGTCGGCAATATTCCCGCGCTCTTCCCCGTTTCTGATTAACGTGGCTTCCTCCGGTGGCACCCAGGTGAACAGGGCACCGGATAACATGCCGCTGGCTTTGATGGACGCGATGCATTCTTTTGCCAGAAAATACATGCCGGATGTGCCTTTCTTTTCACCAAAATCGGTTTCGATCTCGCAGAGAAATTCGAGGGCACGCAGGGACGGCGTTCCGTCACGTATCATGCCGCCCAGGGCTTCGTAGAACTCCACCCGGTTCAGGGCAAAGGTTTTTCTGGCCATCCAGATGGTCAGCGCTGTCAGCTCAATGTCGGTGCTGTTGAGTTTTTCCAGAAATTTCATATCAGTGCAGCAGCGTATAGCTGTCCTCATCGACGGGAGAGATGTAATGGGCCGCCAGCGGATCAACCTGTCCGCTGTTGATTTTTCCCAGCAGATGCTGATTACGGGTCATTCCGCCCAGTTCCCGGTGCCAGTATGTTCTGGCCTCAATACGCCCCTTTTCCCGGTACAACTGGAAAAAACGGGCATCCGGGGAGATGACTTCTGCGATCACTGTTCGTCCTGTCACGCCACGCCAGCAGTGCGGGCAGCCTTCATGATTTCGCAGATATACCTGGTCCGGGTTGCAGACGCTTTCCACCAGGTGCCGTTCATCATCCGTGCGCTCGGTAGCCACCTCATGCCAGGGGCGACGGCAGTGCGGACATATCAGCTGAACCAGACGCTGGCTCAGCAGGCCAATGAACAGTTGCGGGTCGGCAATCATCCTGGCCTGTACCCCCTCCATCTCAAGACGTTCGAGGATGTTAATCGGGTCGTTCGCATGGATGGTGGTCAGCATCAGATGCCCGGTCATGGCGGCTTTTATTGCCGTAATGGCGGAATCGTGGTCGCGGATTTCACCGTTCAGGATCCCGTCAGGGTCAAGACGCAGTGCTGATTTAATGGAGTCCACCCAGCCCTGTGCGGAATCCATGACGGCGGTCTGAATGGCACCGGGTATACGGCCCTCTGGCGGGGATTCAATGGTGAACAGCCTGCGACGGGGCAGAAGAATACCGCCGGTATTGTTGAAGCCGTACTGTTCAAGGTACGCCGCAGAGGCGGTTCTCAGCGTGGTGGATTTTCCTGAACCTGTTGGTCCTGAGAGCGTGATAATACCTTCAGGGCGCTGCAGAATACGGCGCAGGGTGCGCTCCTGCTCAGGGTGGTAGCCCAGCATGCTGAAGGTCGGGATTTGCAGACTGTCATCCTTGATCAGACGGAGCACAGCATAGAGGCCGCCCACGCAGGGATAGTGGGAGTAGCGTGCACCAAACAGACCGGCCAGTTTCAGATACTGCTCTGAAAGACGTGCATCCTGAGGCACCCCGGGATCAAACTGTGTGCCCTTGATAACATCGGTCATGCCGGAATAGGTGGCCCCCAGTAATTCGAGGCCTTCTTCTTTCCGGAGGATATCGAGCACTTCCAGTTCGCCGTGAACCCGGGCTTCCACATAGGTGAAGTCCGTGTTGTCTCGTCCCGGGGTCATATGAAGGTCTGAGGCA
>OKVV01000191.1_pt1 | contig 48298 bp, 38 predicted proteins | sample 1606871 | NCBI WGS metagenome assembly OKVV01 (sample SAMN03281011, study PRJEB24777) | human gut metagenome | isolation source: fecal sample PR176 from 1 month old male Indian infant, caesarean delivered... | place: Singapore | collected 2006-01-13
CGCATGGCGGATGCGCATGCGGCGCATGGTGGGCAGCCAGTTGCGGGTACGGTGCCGCCGGAAGCTGACGCCATCGCAGCGGGCGGCGCTGCGATGGCGAACGCCGCTGCCCAGACGGTGCCTTTTGCGCAGGGCGATACGCCTGCGCTGGTCGCCGGCACGGTTCCCTTTGTGGAGGGTGAAACGCCCGTGCCTTCAGCCGATACGGTGCCTTTTGCGGAGGGGATTGCGGTTTCACCTGCTGCTCAAACGGTGCCGTTCGCCGAGGCCGGTGCGCCTGCGGAAGCGGAGCGAACCGAGCCTTCTGTCCGGATTGCGGACACGCAGGAGCAGCCTAGCGTGCCTTTTGAGCCGGCGACTACTGGGCAGGCGCCGCATGCGGCGGACACGCCTGATGATTTGCCCGGCGAAGAGGGTTGTTCGTAACCGTATACTTATTCACAAACCAAGTTAAGGTTGGGGGCCGCGCTTGTGTGCGGCCCTGTTTCATTATCAGGAGGAAGCTTATGACGTTGCTCGACACCTTGGGCATCACCACCATCAGCGTTGAGAAGAACCGCGTGGAAATGCGCATGCCCGTGCGTCCGGAAATCTACCAGCCGCATGGGTTTTTGCACGGCGGCGCCACCATCGCGCTGCTGGAATCGTGCGCATCGCGCGCTGCCGAGGAACTGACGGACTTCGACAAGGAGCTTATTTTCGGCCTGGAAACCACCATTCGCCACAAGAAGGCGTGCAAAGACGGCGTCATCACCGGCGTCGCCGAGCTTGAGCGCGAGGAGCCCTCGTACGGCGGCCGCAAGCAGTTCTGGCACGTCATCGCAACCGACGAGCTTGGCGACACCATCTCGGAGGGCACGTTCATCACGAAGATCGTGACGAAGGAGCATTTCGCCGAGAAGCAGCGCAAGCTGGCTGCAGAGCACAAAGCGTAAAGCGCTAACCGCCTGCCGCTGGGACTGAACGCGCGTTGCGTTTTGAGGTGTGGCGGCAGGCATTCCATCGCGCTCGCATGCGGCGTCGATGCGCTTGTGCGGGCGCACAAAACGAAGGAGGCGGCAATGACGGCACCCGAAGGACCCATGAAGGACTATGTCCGTACCAGCCTGCGTATGCTGTACGAGCGCAATCGCGCGTTCATCAACGATATGAATCCCGAGGTCATCGAGCCGGGCTTCACGCGCAGCACGGTGACGGTACCCGAGAACGCCACGAACACCGGCGGTGGCACGTTCGGCGGCTTCCTCATGGCCATTATCGACGTGGTGGGCTCCACTATCACCTGGTCGTACGGTAAGCACGCTGTTACCCAGTGCGCCAACGTGAACTTCGTGCGCGGCGTCGCCATTGGGGAGAAGCTGGTGCTCGAGGCCAGCAACGTGCATTTCGGGCGCTCTTCGTGCGTTGCCGAAGTGGTGGTGAAAAACGAAGCCGGGAAAGTGTGCCTGACGGCAACCTGCACCATGCACAACGTCGCCGACATCAAGCTCGACGACCCCATCGTAAAGGAAGCCTTGGAGCTGTTCGGGGAATAACGCCGAGGTTACGCTGCGCGGTTGGTTGAGCTGCCCGGGTTTCGATCAGCTTCGCATTGTCATTGAAGACGCTGCTTGTCCTTTGGGCAGGCAGCGTTTTTTGGCTTTCAGGAATGCTTCAGCTATCGCGGTTACCATGTTCGAAAACGAACGCAAACCGTACGCTTTTGCGTGCGCGCAAATCTAGGAAGAACGTGGTGATGGGAGAACCTATCGACATTTATGCTGAGAAGCACGCGTCCTCGCAAGGACGCCATGCACGCGTGACGGTTCCGCGTCATATTCGTTCATGTGACGAGGCGCGGCTTAATGCGGGCGCCTTCCGTGTTGCGCACAATGGCGTGTTTATCAGGGGCGCTGGCGCGGTGATCGGCGGTAGCAGTTGGTTTGCGCGCAGGCGTTTGCTCGCGATTGCGGCTGCTGCGCTAGCTGTCGTTGTGCTCGTCGGCGTCTTGACGACCTATGGGCACGTCGTGGCAAACGGTGGCGGCGATCAGGGGGCCGCGCAGGAAGCCTTAGAATCGCAAGCGCTGGAGACGGCGTACGCCGCTGATGACTCGACGGAAACGCAGCAGGAGCAGCAGTCCCAGGGCGCTGGGACTGCAGAATCCGTTGTGCCCGGTATGCGCCCTGACGACGCCAAGGGGTTTTCCCGCAATCGCCGCGACGTCCTGGGCGCGATGGGTCAGGAGGCCATGGGCGGTTTCGGCCGCGCAAATGTGACGCAAATGGCGGGTTTCACCGGCTTGAGCGGCACGAGCGCGAGCGTACCCGAGTTGTTCCAGTATCCTAGCATGCCGGCAGGGTGCGAGATTTATTCCCTCGCCGCGGTTTTGCGGGCTATGGGCCACGACGCCGATCCCGATTCCATTGTGGCGAACCAGCTGCCATTCGACGTGGAAGGCGACGACTACGCCTCGGCGTTCTGGGGTGACCCGTATTGGTCGGGCGAGGGCATGCCGCCCGCCATCATGGCGGCGGGCAACGCCTTTCTTGAGGAAGCGGGCGCAAGCGAGCGCTTCGCCAACCTCACCGGCACCGATTTCGACGAGCTTGCCAGCAAGGCGTCGTCTGGAACGCCCGTGCTCGTGTGGACCACGCTCGATTTCGAGGACCCGTATTTCGACGAGCCACTTGAGGCGAACTCCTTCTATGACCTGGAGCATTGCGTAGTGCTGCTGGGTGGGAAAGGCCACCGGGCGTGCATCATGGACCCCACGCAGGGCTACGTGACCGTCAACTACGACTGGTTCAAATATCTCTACGAGCAGTGCGGCTCCATGGCGCTGGCGATTGCGTAAACGGTTCGCGGCTATGCCATGCGCCGAGCGCGTTTCGGACACTTTACGCTACGTCTCCAAAATGTCCATGACAGATTGGAGACGTAGGACTAAGTGCCCGGGCGCCCGGTTTACGTGCTCGCGTACGTTCGCCTCGCTCCTTTTCTCCGCTCCATGCTACCGTCTGTACCGCGTCTCATGTGCGATTTCGGACACATAACGCTACGTCCCCTAAGCGTCCGGGTTTGCTCGTTTGTCGGTTGCGGTGTAGACGCCGATCACGATTACGGCGGCCACTACCAGCATCGCTAGCAGCGCTGCGTACGATACCAGGTAGGTGCCGAACGCCTCGGTCAAAAAGCCCGGTAGGAACGTGAAAATGAACCCGCCCAGCGCATAGCACACTTGGAAGTTCTTGATGGTGCGCGTTTCCTTGCCGCGCGGCGCCAGCTCGATGGACCATACCGAAATGCCCACGGTGCCAAGCGACATGCCGATGCCGAACATGAGTACGCCCAGCCCGGCAAGCCCGGTGTTGCCCATGTCGGACAGGCACAGCACCGCCGTGCCGGCGATATACAGGGCGAAGAAGACCGCCGACCCGCGTTTTGTGCCGAAGCGGTCGAACGCCATGCCGTTGACCAGCTTCGCCACCGTCAGGCATGCGCCGTTGACGGCCACGAGCGTGGCGGCGTGCTCGGCGGAGAAGCCTTCGGAGGTGAACAGCACGGCCAGGTAGTTGCCGCCGCCGACCGACACGCAGCCGATGATGATCATGGCCAGAAACAGAAGTGGCATGGTGCGCGGGGAAAGATCGCGGTTGACGTGGCGTTTCCTTACGCGTTCAAGCTGCTGGGCGCTCTTCTCTTGCTCGCGTTTCACCGCCTTCGGGCTTCCCTCGTAGGGGGTAAGGCCCATGTCGCGCGGGTCGTTTCGCAGCAGAGCGAATACGGTCACGCCGATAACCAGGGCCAACGCCGCTTCTGCCCTGAATGCGGTTTGCAGGTCGAAAGCGCTGATGAGCGCCACCGCCGCATTTGGGATGACGATGGCCGCCACGCCCGAGCCCACCGCCGCGACGCCGGCAACGGTGGCCACGTTCGCCCGGAACCACCGATTGATCAGCATGGTCGAGGCGATCATGCCGCCGAAGCCGTAGCCAAGGCCCGTCAGCGCCGAGGCGCCGCACAGCATGCCGAAGTTGCTGCCGGCGAGCGAGTACAGCGCGAATCCGGCGCTGACGCACAGCGTTGCCAAAAACGCGCCGATTCGGCAATCGACCAGGTCATAGTAACGTCCAACCACGAGCATGGCCAGAAGCGACACGAACGTGCGCACCGACACGATGATCGACCCACCCGAATGCCCGACGCCCGGCAGATCGACCAGGTAGGGCTGGTATACGGAAAACGACGTGGAGGGCAGGCCTACGTTCGTGAACAATATCAGGAAGCAGCACACGGCAACCACGGCCTCGTAATGCTGCTTGATCTTGGCGAATAACATGCGTTGGAACCACCTTCGGGACGGTATTGCCGTACCGCGCTTAGCGCGTACGGTTATCTAGCATAGCGGCGTCGTGTTTCAATCGGCGAAAAGCTGACGGAATCGCGATAATGCGACGAGAGGGGCGCGGGTTTGCGGCAGGCTAGCGCTTGCCGGGAGGTTTGCCCGTTGCGCTTTAGGGCAACGTGTTACCCTTGCATCTTATGATTAGGACGGAGAACATATCGCTTCAATCGGTTTTGCGCGCGATTCGGGCTTTTGCGGCACGTGAGACCGTGCTGGTCGTTGCTGTTACGGCAGCCTTGGCGTCGTGCGCCCTTGTGCCGCCCGATACCGGGTATGCCGCGTACGTTGATTGGCATACGTTGGCGCTGCTGTTCTGCCTGATGGCGGTGGTGGCGGGATTTCGCTCGCTTGGCGTGCTGGATGCCGCGGGGGCGTGGCTGGTCGCGCGTGCCCAGACGCAGCGCGCTGTTGCCGGCGTGCTGGTCGGGCTTGCGTTCTTCGCCAGCATGGCGGTGACCAACGACGTCGCGCTCATCACGTTCGTGCCGCTGGCTTTGGTGGTTTTGCGCCGCGCGGGCATGGAGGGCCGCATGTGCCTGGTGGCCACGCTCATGACCATCGCGGCGAACCTTGGCAGCATGTTCACGCCCGTAGGCAACCCGCAAAACCTGTACCTGTTCACGGCCTCGGGCATGGGCGTTGGGGAGTTTCTCCAGCTCATGGGACCGTATACCGCCGCGTCGGCGGCGATGCTTGCGCTCGCTTGCACGCTGTGCTTTCGAGGCGGCGAAATGCGCGGGGTTGGTGACGTTTGCCGATTTGCACCATCGGGTGGTTTTGCGTCCGGTGACACCGCCGATAATTCAGCGATGCAAGTTCCGCCTACGTGCTGGACGGCCCCGGAAGGTTCCGCGCCTGATTCTATGCCCGCCCGCTCAGCGAACGGGGTTTCGCCGGCGTCCTCGTCGATCGAATCCGCTTCTCCTGGATGCTTTTCCGCCCGCTCGCGTAAGCGGTTGGCGGTGTATGGCGTGTTGTTCGCGTGCTGCTTGGCTGCGGTTTTGGGAGTGCTGGATGTTCGCGTTTTGCTGGCGTTGGTGCTGGTGGGCGTTTCCCTTTCCGATGCAAGCTTGTTGCGACGCGTTGACTGGGGGCTGTTGGCCACTTTTGCGGCCCTGTTCGTGTTCGTGGGGAACATGGGCCGCGTTCCGGTGCTGCACGAGGCGCTTTCCGCGGCGGTGGGCGGCAACGCGCTGCTTGCCGCGGTAGGGGGCAGTCAGATTATCAGCAACGTGCCGGCCGCGGTGCTTCTTTCGGGGTTCACCGATCAGTGGCAGTCGCTGATCGTGGGCACGAACTTGGGAGGTTTGGGCACGCTTATCGCGTCCATGGCAAGCCTCATCACGTTCAAGGCGGTCATGGTGGGCCGCCCCGGCATTCGCAGGCGTTATCTGCTCGTGTTCACGGCTTGGAACATTGCGTTCTTGGCGCCGCTGCTTGCGCTTGCCGTGGTTTTGGGGGCGCTCTGATCGCCCTCAAAACCACGGTGCAGGAAAGTACCTTTGCATTGCGCAAACCGCGGCGTTTTCCCTCTATAGATAGCTGCCCGTCAGGCTGGCGGGGTTTTGGGCGATTTGCGCCGGGGTTCCGTGCGCCACCACGCGACCGCCCGCTTGGCCGCCGCCCGGACCCATGTCCACCACGTAGTCGGCGTTGCGGATGAAGTCCAGGTCGTGCTCGATTACCACCACCGTGGCGCCTTGCTCGACCAGGTGCTGGAACACGTTCAGCAGCGTGCGCACGTCGCGCGGGTGCAGGCCGATGGTAGGCTCGTCGAACACGAATAGCGCCCCGTCCTGCGCTTTGCCCATTTCGCTGGCCAGCTTCAGGCGCTGCGCCTCGCCGCCGGAGAGCGCCGGCGTGGCCTCGCCGAGCGTGAGGTAGCCAAGCCCCAGGTCATGGAGCGTTTGCAGCATGGCGTGCGCCTTCTTCAGGCTGGTACACGCATCAAGGGCTTCGTCGATGCTCATGGCCATAAGCTGCGCGAGCGTGTGCCCGTTCCAGCTGATGGCGTCGGCGTCGTCGCTGTAGCGGCGGCCGCGGCAATCGGGGCAGGGGACGTCCACATCGGGAAGGAATTGCACGTCAAGCGACACTTGGCCGGTTCCGTCGCAGGTGGAGCAGCGCAGCTTGCCGGTGTTGTAGGAGAACGCGCCTGCCTTCAAGCCCGCGGCTTTTGCCTCCTCGGTGCGAGCGAACGCGCGGCGCAGGTCGTCGAGCACGCCGCAATAGGTGGCGACGGTCGAGCGTACGTTCGCACCGATGGGGGTTGCATCGATAAGCTGCGCGCGGACGATGCCGGCGGGGTCGATCCCGCGCACGCTTGTGGGCGGTTTTTCGCCTGTGTTTGCGCTGTTCAGCGCGGGAATCAGCTCCTCGAGAACTAGTGTGGTCTTGCCGCTTCCGGACACGCCGGTCACCGCTGTCAACCGGTTGACGGGCAGGTCGATGGACAGCGCGTGCACGGTATGCAGCGGGCTGGTTTCCAGATGGATAGTGCCGTGCTCGAACAGTTGGCCCTCCGGGCAGCGCGGGCGCACGTTAGACATGGGGTCGGGCACGGACATGGAAAGGGGCGCAGCTTCGAGGGCTTCCGCCACGCAAGCGCTTGCCCCCGCGGACGCGGCAGCCCCCGCCGGCGCGTTTGCGACGCCCTTCGTTTCGCTATCCGGCAAATACCGCCCGATCAGCGAGCGGTCATCGGCTCGCAGCTCGGCCGGCGTGCCACAGGCTACCACGTGCCCGCCTCCGGCTCCGGCTTCCGGGCCCATTTCCACCAGGTAGTCCGCCGCGGCCAGGATGCGCGTGTCGTGGTCGACCATCACCACCGAGTTGCCGTCGGCCAACAGGTCGCGCATGACGCCCAGCAGGCCGTCGATGTTGGCCGGGTGCAGGCCGATCGAGGGCTCGTCCAGCACGTAGAGCACGCCGGTGGTGCGGTTGCGCACTGCGCGCGCCAGCTGCACGCGCTGGCGTTCGCCGGTGGACAGCGTGGAGCCCGCGCGATCGAGCGACAGGTAGCTCAGTCCCAGCTCAAGCAGCCTCCGCGCCGTATGTTGGAACGACTCGCAGATGGAAATCGCCATGGGGCGCAGGTCTTCGGCAAGCGTCTCTGGGACGCCGTCCACCCAGGTCACGGCCTCGTCGAGCGTCATCTCGCACGCCTTCGCCAAGTTTATCCCGCGCACGAGCGGGCCTCGCGCCGCCGCCGACAGGCGCGTGCCTTCGCAATCCGGGCACGGCCCCTCGGTCAGGAAGCGGGCCACGCGCGCCAGACCCTTCTCGTCCTTCGCCTTTGCCAGCGCGTTCTCCACGGTGTAGACGGCGTTGTAGTAGGTGAAGTCGAGTTCGGCGAAGTTGTCGCCTTTCTTCGCCTTGTACAGGATGTGCTTCTTTTCCGCCGGGCCGTGGAAGACGATGTCGCGTTCCTCGGGCGTGAGCTGGGAAAACGGCACGTCAAGGCGCACGCCCATCTCGCCGCACACCTGTTTCATGAGGTCCCACATCAGGCTTCCCCAGGGAAGCACTGCGCCCTCGTTGATGGTTTTGCTCTCGTCGGGGACCAGCGCGGCCTCGTTCACGCGCCGCACGGTGCCGGTGCCGCCGCAGGTGGGGCAGGCGCCGCCGCTGTTGAAGGCAAGCTCCTCGGCGCCGGGTCCGAAGAAGGTCTTTCCGCAGGTTGCGCACGTGATCGGCTGCTCGGCGGCCACCGACATGGAGGGCGGGGCGTAGGCGCCGCAGCGCGGGCATGGGTGGCTGCCCACGCGGCTGAACAGCAGGCGCAGGCTGTTCAGCAGCTCGGACATGGTGCCGAAGGTGCTGCGCACGCCGGGGACGCTCGGGCGCTGGTGCAGCGCGAGCGCGGCGGGGACGTAGCGCACCTCGTCGACATCGGCGTGCGCGGCCTGCCCCATGCGGCGGCGCGTGTACGTGGACAGCGCCTCCAGGTAGCGTCGCGAGCCTTCCGCGTACAAAACGCCCAGAGCCAGCGAACTTTTCCCGCTGCCCGACACGCCGCACATGCCCACCAGCTGGCCCAACGGGATATCGACGTTCACGTTCCGCAGGTTATGCACACGCGCCCCGCGCACCTCGATGTGCGTAGGGTTGGCGGATGCAATGCTGGTTTTGTTGGCAGCTGGGTGGTTCATGGCGATGCCTTTCAGGCGATGGCGTTAGGTTGCCTTTCATTATAAGGCGAGCCCGGGGAGGGGATGCCGCTTCCCCGAAGTGTCCGGGGTGTGTGCTTGTTTGGTTGGCGGCGGTTGGCGCTTGTACAATGGAATCGACATCTACCGGGTCATCCAGACGAGAGGATATTCCTATGAGCAAGGTTTTGCTGGTCAACGGCAGCTCGCGGCAGGAGGGCAACACGTCGGTTGCGCTCGCCGAGGTTGCCGCCGCGCTTGAGGGGCACGGCATTGAGACGGAAACCATGTGGCTGGGCAACAAGCCCGTCAACGACTGCATCGCCTGTGGCAAGTGCGCCGAGCTGGGTGGGAAGTGCGTCATCGCAAACGACGTGGTCAACGAGCTGATCACCAAGGCTGCGCAGGCCGACGGCTTCGTCTTCGGCACGCCGGTGTACTATGCGCATCCCTCGGGCCGCATCCTGTGCGCGCTTGATCGCGCGTTTTACGCAGGCGGCGCAGCATTTCGCCATAAGCCCGGCGCGGCGGTGGCCGTTGCGCGCCGCGGCGGCACCACGGCGTCGTTCGACGTGCTGAACAAGTACTTCACCATCTGCGAGATGCCTGTCGTGTCGTCCACGTACTGGAACAATGCGCACGGGCGCCTGCCGGGCGAGGCTGCGCAGGACGCTGAGGGCATGCAGACCATGCGCAACATCGGGCAGAACATGGCCTGGCTGCTCAAGTGCATCGAAGCCGGGAAGGCCGCTGGCATCGACGTCCCCGTCGCCGAGCGCGGCCAGATGACGAACTACATCCGCTAGCTCGGGCGGCCAGATTGCGAACCACGCTGCTGGCTCGTGCGGCTTGATGATGAACCACATCCGCTAGCCCGGCTGCCAGATCGCGAACCGCATGTGCTAGTTCGCGCGGCTCCCAGACCGTTATTTGACGCATTCGTGAAGCGCCGGCCTTGTGCCGGCGCTTTCGTGTTAAATCCGGGAACCTCTACGTTACATTTCGGAAATCTTGGGGAAATCCGCCGCAAAATGGGCCCGTATGAAAACTGCGGCGGTCGCAGTTGCGCCGCCGCTTGCGGAAACCGAACGTGCAAGGAGGCCCTTCGTGGCTAAGGTCAACCCGAATTATCAGAAACTTCCCGGCAGCTATCTGTTCTCCGAGATCGCCCGCCGTACCGCCGCGTACTCCGAGGCGCATCCCGAGGCGAAGCTCATCAAGATGGGCATCGGCGACGTTACGCGCCCGCTCGTCCCGGCCGTCATCGAGGCCATGCACGCCGCCGTCGAGGACATGGCGAAGTCCGAGACCTTCCACGGCTACGGCCCCGAGCAGGGTTACGATTTCCTGCGCGCCGCCATCGCCAAGCGCGATTTCCATGCGCTCGGCGTCGACATCGCCGATGACGAGATCTTCATCTCCGACGGCGCGAAGTCCGACTGCGGCAACATCGGCGACATCCTGGACATCGACAACGTGGTAGCCGTGTGCGACCCGGTGTACCCCGTTTATGTGGACTCGAACGCCATGGCCGGCCGCGCGGGCGACTACGACGAGGCCGCCGAGCGCTGGACGAACATCGTGTACATGCCCACCACCGCCGAGAACGGCTTTTGCCCGGCGCTTCCCGAGGGCCGCGCGGACGTCATCTACCTGTGCAGCCCGAACAACCCCACCGGCACGGTGCTCAACGCCGAGCAGCTGAAGGTGTGGGTCGATTACGCCAACGCCAACGACGCCATCATCATGTTCGACGCCGCCTACGAGCGTTTCATCACCGAAGAGGGCGTGCCGCACTCCATCTACGAGGTGGAAGGCGCCAAGACCTGCGCTATCGAGTTCCGCTCGTTCTCCAAGACGGCGGGCTTTACCGGTGCGCGCTGCGGCTACACCGTGGTGCCCAAGGAGCTGGTCCGCGACGGCCAGAGCCTCAACGCCATGTGGAACCGCCGCCAGTGCACGAAGTTCAACGGCGCCAGCTACATCATCCAGCGCGGCGCTGCGGCCATCTACACCGAGGAAGGCGAGCGTCAGATCGAGGAGACGCTGGCGTACTACCGCAACAACGCGCGCGTGATCAAGGAGGGCCTTGAGGCCGCCGGGTTCACCGTGTACGGCGCGGTGAATAGCCCGTATATCTGGTGCAAGACGCCTGAGGGCGTGGGCAGCTGGGAGTTCTTCGACAAGCTGCTGACCGAGGCGAACATCATCACCACGCCGGGTGCGGGCTTCGGCCCCTCGGGCGAGGGCTACGTGCGCCTGACCGCTTTCGGCGATGCCGATGCCACGGTCGAGGCCATGGAACGCATCCAGAAGCTCATGGGGGAGTAGCCTCCCGGCAGGCCCCGCCGCGCTCTCTGTGGGGGGCGCGTCCTGCCGTGGCGTGCCTTTGGTGCAGGTGCGGCGTCAGCTGCGGGGTGGGTCCAGCGTTCGCCGAGATCGCCCCGGCCGCGCCTACCCCCTGCGTCTGCGTTTGCGCCACGCCGCGCTCTCTGTGGGGCGCGTCCTGCGGGAGTGCTCCTTCTGTAGGGCGTATCTTGCCGGAGCACGCCTTTGGCGCAGGCGTATCGTCGGCTGCGGGCGCGTCCAGAGTTCGCCGGATGCGCCCTGCCGGAGAGCGCCTTCTGCAGGGCGGTCCAAAGTTCGCTGGACGCATCCTGCCCGTGCTTTCGCCCGTCGCACGTGCCCGTGCTCCTTGCGTCCGCGCCCATGTCCGCATCCCGGGTCTTGTTCGGCCGCGAGCGCTTGGCTCGCGGCAGGTCCCGCAAGCCTTGCGAACCTCGCAAGCCCGTCCTCCACCGCGGACGCGTCCAATTAACGCCGATTTCGCCTCCTGGGAGACGAATTCGGCGTTAACTGGACGGAGCCTCGCTCGCAGGGCCTCGAGCGCGACGTCGCCTGCGGGGAGAGGTGCCCCGTAAGCAACGTTTTCCCAGCTCGCGGGAGTGGGCAGTAAAGTGGCTCGGCGACCGGCGGTGCGCGTTCCCGAAACGGCGTCCAATTAGCGGCAATTCCGGTGCGCATCCGTCCAACTAACGGGAAAACCTCCTGCGAAGTGACACTTTCGCTGTTAGCTGGACACCTCCGTTGCCTTCCTCGAACGTCGAGGCCCCGCACGGTGCCGCGAATTCCCCTCACTGCTGCCCGCGACCGCCGGCCGCCTATCCGTTCGATCACCGTGCCGCCAAGCGCGCGCCATTGACGCTCGTTGCTGGCGCCCGCAAGGCGGCCTCTGGTCCGCCGACGTTTTACCGGTGCGCCTTCGCAGCTTTCTTGCCTGCGATCTCGAACCGCACCTGCGCCCGTACCCATACGGTGCCCCGAATCACGTTCTCCTGCAGGGGGATTTTGCGTGTTACTCCGCGCATATGCCTTCTATCACCGGAAAACCTTGCGCGATCGTCTACCGAAAACGCCTGGCGAAAGCAATTATCTTACAGCGAAAAAGCGTCAATCTACCAGGCCATACTCCGTGTTAGACTGCCCGCATGGATATCGTTCTCTCGCACATATCGGCGCTCAGGTTCTGGCTCTCCCGGCCAGCTTGCTCCGTGCGCCTTCGATACGCCGATCCGATTCTGCCGGTTTCCGCCCTTCCCAAGGGAAAAGCAGCCGAGCTTGCGGTCTATGGGGGCGTCCCTGTGCATGTGCTATGCGCCGGCCCCATAAAAGGCGGAGTGCGCAACGGAGCGATTTACCATACCTGGCAAGGCGATTTGCCTACAGGTTCGGTGGCCCGCATCGCGCCCGGTGTTTGCGTCTGCTCTCCTGAGCTTGCGTTTCTGCAAATGGCGCAAACTCTTGATGAGATCTCGCAGATACAGTTGGGGTTTGAACTGTGCGGGTCGTATTCGCTAGACGCACGTGTCGACGGTGGATTTTTCAAGCGAAGCCCCCTCACCACTCCGGAAAAACTCGGCGCATTGTGCGCCATCGCGCAAGGTCGACATGGGGTAAAACGAGCGAAAACCGCCGCGCAGCGCGTCATCACCGGGTCTGCTTCTCCGGCGGAAACGCGTCTTGCCATGATGTTGTCCATGCCGTGTCGATTGGGAGGTGCCGGGTTACCGTCACCTGTGCTAAATCATCGGATATCGCTATCGTCGTATCAGCAGCGATTGCTCCAGCGCCGCTATTTTCTTTGCGACTTATATTGGCCCGAAAAGCAGCTGGCGGTTGAATACGACAGCGACTCGTTCCATATCGGCCCCGATCGGATAGCAAAAGACGCGCAAAGACGAAACGCGCTCGAGCATCTTGATGTAAAGGTTATTACCGCAACGTCCCAAACATGCCGAGATCCGCAGCAGCTCAATGCGATCTCCCGCATGATTGCGCGTCGATTGGACCACGCTATTCGCCCAAGGTGCCGCGATTACGAACGCAAGCAGCTCATGCTGCGCGCAAATCTGTTCAACAATCCACCCTGGCTGTAGCAAAATCGGTGCTTTGCGGTTGTTCGCGCGATGGGAGGAAGGTTGGGGTATGGCTTGAATAGTTGCCGATGAAGGTTCGGCAGCGGGCTTGATTGCGAACCGTGCTGCTGATCGGTGCTCTTCTGGTTAACCCAGCTCGACCATTAAGTGCGGGAAGGGCTTGCACGCGCTAAGCGCAACCCACGTGTGGCGATCAGAGTTGCGCTGGATGGAGCGCGGGAAGGGTCTGCTTGCGCTAAGCGCAACCCTTGCACGGTTGAAGTTTGGCGATACCCTACCTATAGCTAGATAACCGATTAGTTCAACAGTGTGGCCTATTCTACGGATGAGGAGTATCGGTTAATTGAGCAACCCTTTGTTACTGTGCAGAAAATGCACAGTATTCTGCCGATTTAGTTTACTAGTGCGGTCTTTGTGTATCGGTCACCGTTCTACACCGATAAATGTTGAATTTGAGGCATATCGCAGGACGCACTGAGCAGAAGCGCTTCTTGCGCAAGGGCAAAACCATTCCTATGTTATATACGCGGTGTTTCGATCGTCGATGCGCAAGGGCATTAGGCGGTGTTTCGATTCAATAGGGATGCGGTAATCCGCTGCGCGAGATTGCATTGCCAAGACCGTCGTGTGGGATTGCATCGCCAAGATAATGGCCGCTTGTCGATCTAGTTACCGGAAGTGTATATGCGACTCGCTAAGCACATCAAGTGTGTTGTCCTTGGATTCGTTAATTTGCGGCAGTTATTGTCCCGCAATCAACAATAGAGCGATTCTTTATGTGTTGAACGCGGATGCTCGGGAAATACCAGGCGCAGTGTCCGCTTCACGCGGTGTTTCTTTTTGCGTTGAGCGGGTGGCCTTGCGCAGGTTGGACGCCGCCTCGCGGCGAGTATGGATGAGAGACCGGCGTGGCGTATCGAAATCGTGCTGATTGCAGCATAGGCAAGAGAGGTGAATTCGCGCTAGGTAGTTGCTTGGCATTTCGCCGCCTAGGACAATGGTGAGCGGTTGGCGATAATGTAGTGGCTTGCGGTCCAACTAACACGATAATCGTCAGCTTGAAGTCGTAAGTTGCGTTATTTGGACATTGATGCGACTCTGAATGGCGGTGCGGGCAGCGTTATCGTGCTCACATTACTTGTAAGCAATGCATACGAGCTTTTGACCTGGGATAATGCGATTGTTGTTCTGGATGTCGGCGGTTATTTCGAAATACCTTGCCCGTCATGGTCCAACTAGCGAAATAAGCGGCAGGGCGCCGACCAAATATCGCAATAATTTGCCGCAAGGCGTCATTCTTTTTTGATTGTTGGTCCAGGCGGCGTTGGGGCTGTGCGCGAGCTCGTGCTTGCTGCCAGCCTGTTGCTGCCCGATCGCGTGCAAAAAGAAGCGCCTCCCGCGGGGGGAGGCGCTTCGTTTGCGTTGCGCGCGGTGTTGGCGAAGCAAAGCGGTCGCATTTCGTGCAGTGACAGCGAGGCGCTTCGTTCGCCTCCGCATAGTGCTATGCGATCTCGATCGGATAGCTGGCGATGGTGTCGTAGGTGTCGTTGTCCATCAGGCTGATGGTGCCGGCAACGTTCTTCATGGCGTCGATATCGGTAACCTTGGTGCTGTCGAAGTAGCCGAAGGTCTCGGCGAACATACCGGGTTTGACGGTCTCGGTCAGGGTGAAGTCGACCATCTGGCCGTCGACGCTGAAGGTGCCGTACTCGGCCATGAAAAGGACGGTCTTGTCGGCGGTCTTGTTCTCAACCTTGAAGGTGTAGCCGCAGTCATCGAGCCAATCCTGCTTCTTGTTCAGCACGGTGATGGTGCAGTTCTCGTCGTCGACGAGCACCTTGTCAACGACGACGGTGTTCTTGTCGGAGGTGGTTGCGGCCTTTGCGTCGCCCGCAGTGCCCTCGGTCTTGACTTCGCCGCGCTCGAACGTCATGGCGTAGCCGTCGTCGGTCATCTGCAGCTTACCGTCGGTGATGGTCGCCGTGATGGGGCTGCCGTCGATGGTGAACGTGGCCTCCGTGGCGCTCTTGGCCTCCCACGTGCCGTCAAGGGGCTCGCCGAACATGACGAGAGCACAGGTGCCGTCCTCGTTGACGTTCAGGCCTACGCTCATGCCGAACGCGTCGAGCATGGCGATGTCTTCAGCGGTGGCCTCTTCGCCGTCGGACACCATGCCCGCCAGCTTCCACGATCCGATGAACGCCTCTTTCGCGTCCTTGTCGTTGGTCGCGCCGCCGCCGCAGCCGGTCAATGCCAAGCACAGCGTCATCGCGCATGCTACCAACGCGCATACCAATAGCTTCCTCTTCATGTCCCTCACTCCCTTTCTGTTTGATGCTCCTATGGCGAACCTCCGGTCCCTTGCCGAAGGCGTGTGCCCTGGTCACGTAAGCGCCGCTGGTTGGACCGCTGGCCGCTTATCCCATCGCGCCGCCGCAGTACTCGCAGCGTCCTTGCGCGTCGGGGATGGTGGTGGCGCCGCAGAACGGGCAGGTTTGCGCGGTCTTCGGTGCCACGGCCGCTGCCGCCTGCTCGCGGACGGTCTCGCGCAGCTGCGTGAGCGCCTCACGGATCTGCTGCGCCTGACGCTCCGCTTCGCGATATTCCACGGAATTGCGTTCCTCGATGCGGTAGTCGTTGACCTTGAACGTGATCTCGTTGAAGTACGGCGAGTTCACGTGGATGGTCACGTACACGTCGTAGTCGATGTCGTAGCGCGGCGGGTCGTAGCTTTGCGAATGGCCCTCGTCATCTTTCCAGGTGAGCTCGCTGCGCGTCTCGCGGATTTCGGTATCACACCCTGTGACCTGGGAAAAGTCCATAACGTCGGGGTTTGCGTCGCGCCAACGGGAATTGCGGGTGACGATGAAGCGCTTCGCGTCCTCGTCAAGCATCACCTTCATGTCGCAGCCGAGCGTGCGGGTGACGTTGAGCTCGGCCACCTTCTGCCGGTTGGCTTCGCGATACTCCAGCTGCTCGGCGATCTGCTCGACGGTGCTCGCGCGTCGGTCGCTGAAAAACGGCGACAGCTTGCCCGCGCACTCCTTGCACAGGTTGCCGTCCTCAAGCTTGCGATTGCCCAGAAGCCCGATCTCGCCGCCGCAGATGCTGCAGGTTTTCTTTTCGAACATCTTTCCGAACAGCCCCATGTCGCGCCCCTTTCGTCGTCTCCAACTCCGTACCCCGATAATGGCAGAAGCGGGGAAGGCGAAGAAGCGCCCTGCGGCTCGAAAAGGGCCGCAAAAGCGCACCGAACGGCTCAGGTTGCAGTTCGGGAAGCCGCAAAGGCTTGCGTTGTGCGTCGGGGTCTCGAATGGTCGAGCGCAGCCGCGCGCCAAACCCTCAAGCGGGGATCAGCTACGCCGGGCTCTCGTGCGGATGCGCGAGAAGATGGGCGCGCACGCTGTAATGGGCGCGCGGGCTAGGAAGGACGCGCGTGCTGGAATCTCCCCTAACGGGGTACGAGCTTGCGCAAAACTCCCAAGCAGGGGAATCGGCCACGCGACGGTTCTCGTGCGCGCACGCGCGGAGTCCCCGCAAAGGCTCGGCTATGCTGCTATTCCTCGGACTGCTCGCCGGTTCGCCCCATGCCGGGGATGATGAGTCCGCTGGCAACCGCGTGCACGGCAAGGCGCAGGATGTTGTCGTAGCCGGTTTTCGCCAGGATCTCGGAGATGTGGCGCTTCACGGTTCCTTCGGACAGGTACAGTTCCTGCGCGATCTCCTTGCGCGTTTTCGTCTCGCACACCAGGCGAAGGATGTCGATCTCGGTTTGCGTGAGCGCCGCGGCGCCGGAAAGCGCGTTGGATTGAGGGCGGGGAAACGTGGAATAGCCCTCTATGGTAGAGCGGATGACGGCGATGAGCTCGGCCGTGCCAACGTTTTTGTACACGAAGCTGTCCACGCCGGCGGCGCGTGCCTGCTCGACGAACGTGATCTCGGGCATGCCCGTCATGATGACCACGCGCACGTCGGGGTGCGCCTGCTTGATGGCGGCCGCCGCGACGATGCCGCTGGAATCGTTTTCCGTGCACACGTCCAAAAGCGCTAGGTTCGCGTGGTGCTTCTCGACCGCGGAAAGGGCGTCGGCCGCATCGGCGATGGCCGCCACGACGTGCATGTCGTCCTGCATGTCGATGGCGCACGCGAGCGAGTCGCGCAGCATGGCTTGATCTTCGGCGATGACCATGTCGATCATGGCGTCCCCCTGGGCTAGAAGGCGGTCCCTGCATATCGCCGGAACAGCGGCGATGCCCTCTATTCTACCGTGGAACCACCGCTTCCAGGGTGAAAGGCTGGGTTGCCGTCACCTGGCAGGTGCCGCCGACCGCGCCAACGGCCTCGCGCATGCTGGGAAGCCCCGTTCCCTCGCGGAAATCGCTGGGACCCGCCAAGCCATCGTTGGTTACGCGCAGCGTGTACGAGCTGCCGCTTTCCTCGAAGGCGATGCGCACGTTGTGGGCCTGACCGTGCTTGACGGCGTTGGTGGCGGCCTCGCGGCAGATGGTGACGAACGCCTCGGCTACGGCGGGCGCCTTGGGCAGGCTGCCGATCTGCTCGATGCGCACGCCCACCAGCTCGAAGGCGTGCACGATTGAAGCCAGCTCGGTGGGCGATTGCTCGTCGTCGGCACGCGCAAGGTCCTCCATCATGCTGCGCACCAGGTTCGTGACCTGGTCGAGCGCCTTGGGGTTGCTGCTGCCGTCCTCAAGGTAGCGGTGCAGGATGGAAAGGCGCTGGCCGATGGTGTCGTGCACGCGCGCCTTCATGTGCAGCATGGCCTCGTTGCGCGCGACCTCGTGGACGCGCGCAAGCGATTCCTCCAACTCGCGATTCGCCTGCTCAAGCAGGACGTTCGTGCGCGCGATGGTGGTGTTGAGCCGCTCCTCCTCCGTGACGTCGATGGCCGCAAGGCGACGGTAGGTCTTGCCGTTGACCTCGGCGGTGTCGCGCTTGAACAGCCGCACGTTGTCTTCCCCGATCTGGATGCGCACGCCCTCGGGCAGCACGTCGTTTATGGGCGCCGCGCCGCGTTCCGCGATCTCGCACAGGTTCTCCCACAGCATGCTGACGTCGGACAGGTCGGTGGCGAAGCCGAGCTCCATGAGGCACCACCGCATGGCGTCGTTCATGTACAGCACGCGCCCGTTCTTCTCGGCCATGGCAAGGCCCTCGGGCAGGCGGTCGACGGCTTCGATGGCGGAAAGCCGCGTGATGCTGTTGCGAAACCGCCGGATGTCCAAGATCAGCCCGGCGCTCACGCGAAACGTCAGGAACGCGGCATCGGCTATGAACAGGTACGGCGCGAAGGCTCCGGCGGCGTCGATGACGGGCGGCGAGCACAGGGCGAACAGCACGATCTCCCAGGTCATTACGGGTTTACGGTAGCGTATGGCAAGCGTCAGGCCCACGACCGCCAAGGCCAGGTTGAACCAGAGCAGTGCGCTTAAAGGCAGCGCCGTTACGCGCAGGTGCAGCAGGAGGACGCCGTGGTTTGCGTATGCCGACAGCATGGTGGCGGTCGCAAGATACAGGTGCACCACCAGCAGCGTCTCGTACACGGTGGCCGCCGATACCGGGCGGCCGCTTTTGCGCGCTGCCAGGAACAACGCATGCAGCGTCTGGGCGGCGGTCAACAGGAAGAACACGGCAGTGAGCGTCGCGACCACGGGAATCTTGGTGAGCAGCAGCTCTTCCATCACGCAACCCCCCTTGTCTTCGTTCACCTGCACCGCCAGCGTCGCGCCATCGGACGCGATGTCAAGGGTGAAGCGGACGTTGCGGCGCTCGAGGACCCGGCGCAGCTCCTCGAGGGAGCGCGTGTAGCCTTCGGTCTGCGCCGACTCCTCGGCCTCAAGGGCGACGCGTATCTCCACGACGCGGCGCTGCTGCCGACCAGCGGCCACCCCGTCGCCCGACCCTTCGCCTTCGCCGGCTTCGGCCTTATCGCTGACGAACAGCATGAGGATGGGGTTGCTCGCTGCGAACGCCGCCGCCGCGAAATCGTACAAGCAGTCGTAGAGCACGCTTACCGTGGAGGCGGGCAGCACGCGCTTGATGTCCACGAGCGCGGCGCAGTCGATGCCCAATGTGCGCAGGTCGGCGGCGGTTTCGTTGAACACCAGCTGAAGACGTTCGCGGTTGAACGCCGGATCGCTTTTCCCGGCAAGCACCAGCCCGCCTTTGCGCTTGCAGTACGCGATGAACAGCTTGACCTCGGTGAGCCGCTCGCGCCGCTTCGCCAGGCTTTGCGGGTCGTTGCCGCGGGGGAGGTCGGACAGAAGCTCGTCGATGCGGCGGGTCTTCGCCGCAAGCGTCTGCTTGATCTCGTCAATGAGCGCGCGTTCCTGCTGTGTGCGGGGCCACGGCCTGCAGCACGGCGAGCACCACGCCCAGCACGGCGCCCGCGATGGCGCATGCGATCAGCACATGTTTGCGGTCGATGTCCACGGCCGTCTTCCCCTTTCCGCTCGTTTTCCTGTTTTCCCATATCGCCCCTGATGGGGAAGGGCCTGTCCTGGCGCGGCGACGCCTCCTGATGCGGAAGGGCCCGCCCTGACGTTGGCGGCGCCCCCGATGACCTCCGGCGCCCCTTCGCGCGACGGCCCGCTTCGCTGCCGCATGCACGCCTGGCCCCTCGCTCGTTTCGGCCCATTGTACGCGCTCGGCGGGCCATTGCTCCCCGGATCGCAAAGTCGGGCCGCGGGTTGCTGAAATGCGGCTGAAAATGGGACGGCATGGCGCTTCTGAAACGCCCGGATTTGGTAAGCTGGTGCCAGAGGTTTTCTCCACATACGCATTCGGGAAAGGGAAAAAGCCATGGCCCAAGAATCGGTGAACTATCAATGTCCGAACTGCATGGGGCCGCTGCGCTATAAGGGCGATAGCGGCATGCTCGAGTGCGAATTCTGCGAATCCACGTTCACGCCTGCCCAGGTAGAGGAGGCGTACGCGGCCAAGCAGCGCGAGGCCGACGAGAAGGCCGAGGCCGCCGCCGCACGCGCCGAAGCCGGCGAGCAATCAAGCTTCGAGCGCATGGCCGACGAGGCCGCCGGGGCGTCGTCGGTGGTCACCGAGGACGTCATCGACGCCGCCGTGGCGGTGGGCGCCCAGGCCGAAAGCTCCATCGCTTCGTATCTCTCGCGCGCCAGCTGGAATGAGGAGGAGCGCGCCGGCATGCGCACGTACCTGTGCTCATCGTGCGGCGCGCAGCTGACGTCCGACGCCACCACCGCCATCCAGGAATGCCCGTACTGCGGCAACCAGGCCATGGCACCTGGCTCGTTCGTCGACACCGCCAAGCCCGACCTGGTCATCCCGTTCAAACTGGACAAAGCGGCTGCCGAGCAGGCGCTCACCGACTACTACAAGGGAAAGAAGTTCCTTGCGAAGGAATTCGCCGCGCAAAACCGCATCGCCCATGTGCAGGGCGTGTACGTGCCGTTCTGGCTCTACGACGGATCGGCCAGCGGCGAGGGCACCTTCGAGGCGCGCAACATACGCACCTGGCGCGAGGGCAAATACGAGGTCACGGAAACCCATGTGTACAACGCGTGGCGCCAGGGCTCGTCGGAGTTCACGCGCATCCCTGCCGACGGTTCGGCGAAAATGCCCGACGAGCACATGGACGCCATCGAGCCGTTCGACTACGACGAGCTGACCCCGTTCTCGGTGGCTTACTTGCCCGGCTTCTCCGCCGAGCGCTACGACCAGGACTCCGACGCATGCTGCCATCGCGCGGTGCGCCGCATGGAGAACACGCTTGCCGACCAGCTGCGCGATACCGTCACCGGCTACGACCAGGTCGACCCGGCCGATGTGGACGCCGAGGTGTCGTTCTCCGAGATCAAGCAGGCGTTGCTACCGGTGTGGATGCTGCATACCCGTTGGAAGGACAAGGACTTCCTGTTCGCCATGAACGGCCAGACGGGCCGCTTGGTGGGCGATCTGCCGGTGTCGCCGCTGAAGGTGGTGCTGTGGTTCCTGGGCATCTTCCTGGTGGTCGGCGCCGTCATGCTGGGCGTGGACTTCGGGTTCATCCAGTTCGACGACACCGCCACCCGCGTGGGCGTCAACGCGGGCGTGCCGCTGGTCGTGGCGGCGGGCACGTGCATCTATTTCTACTCGCAGATGAAAACGGCGGTGGAGCAGCGCGGCGCGCATGCGTACGTGGTCAACGGCAGCTTCGACTTGACGGGCAGCGACGACACGTTCGTCACCTCGTACCAGACGCGCACGCTTGTGGAAACGGATGACGACGACAAGCGGTAATCGATTTTCACCGGTTACAAAGGGCGCCGATCATCGCTTCCGTAACGGAACGGCCGGCGCCTTGCGCGATCGGGTATAACCAAGCTCTATCGAACAGGTTTTGGGATAACGAACGAATAGGCAGCATCGGAGAAGGAGGACATCATGGGTTTGATCAAAGCGGGCATCGGAGCTGCAGGCGGCGTGCTGGCCGACTCTTGGCGCGAGTACTTCTATTGCGATTCGCTTGAGGCCGACGTGCTGTGCGCGAAGGGCCAGAAGCGCATCTCTGACAAGGGCCGCAGCTCGAACACCAAGGGCGAGAGCAACATCATCTCGGACGGCTCGATCATCGCGGTGAACGAGGGCCAGTTCATGATCATCGTCGAGCAGGGCGCCATCGTGGACGCCTGCGGCGAGGCGGGCGAGTTCGTGTTCGACAAGTCAACCGAGCCAAGCCTGTTCTTCGGCGAGTCCGGCACGCTGGGCGACCGCATTAAGAAGTCGTTCGAGCGCGTGGGCGCGCGTTTCTCCTTCGGCGGCGACACGGGCAAGGACCAGCGCGTGTACTTCTTCAACGCCAAGGAGATCGTGGGCAACAAGTACGGAACGGCCCAGCCGGTGCCGTTCCGCGTGGTGGACGCCAACATCGGCCTTGACGTGGACATCTCCGTGCGCTGCAACGGCGAGTACTCCTACAAGATCGTCGACCCGCTCATGTTCTACAAGAACGTCTGCGGCAACGTTGAGGAGCCCTACACGCGCGACAAGATCGACTCGCAGCTGAAAAGCGAGCTTTTGACCGCGCTGCAGCCGGCGTTCGCGAAGATCAGCGCCATGGGCGTGCGTTATTCGGCCGTGCCGGCGCACACCACCGAGCTTGCCGACGCGCTGAACGAGGTGCTGTCTGAGAAGTGGGGAGAGCTGCGCGGCCTTAAGGTGGCAAGCTTCGGCGTGAACGCCATCGCGGCGTCCGAAGAGGACGAGCAGATGATCAAGGACCTGCAGAAGGCCGCGGTCATGCGCGACCCGAACATGGCGGCCGCCAATCTGGCGGCTTCGCAGGCCGATGCTATGCGCACGGCCGCCGCGAACGAGAATGGCGCCATGATGGGATTCATGGGCATGGGAATGGCCAACGCGGTGGGCGGCATGAACCCGCAGGGCCTCTACGGCCAGGGCGGCAGCGCCCCGCAAAGCCAGTATCCCGTGGCGGCGGGCGGCGGCTTCGCGGCGCCTACCCCCGAGCCCGCTGCCGCGGCAGCGCCGGCTGCGGCCCCTGCTGCAGGCGGCGATGCGTGGACGTGCTCCTGCGGCGCCTCCAACACCGGCAAGTTCTGCAGTAACTGCGGCAGCCCCAAGCCCGAGCCGCCTGCTCCTGCCGGCGAGTGGACTTGCTCGTGCGGTGCGAAGAACACTGGCAAGTTCTGCTGCAACTGCGGCAGCCCCAAGCCCGCAGGCGATGGCGGCTGGGATTGCCAGTGCGGCCAGCACAACACCGGCGCGTTCTGCAGCAACTGCGGCACGAAGCGCCCGTAAGGCGGCTTATGCGCGACGTCCGGCGGTGCCCCGTTCCGCCTCTGGCGTGGGCGTAGGCCCCGCAGGCAGCTGAGCGCCCGGAAGGCTGTTCGCTCGCCGACGCGCGACGGCAGGGCGTCGGCCGGACCCGCGCGGCGAAGCGCGATGCGCAAACTTAATGGTGGCGCCCGTATATCATGCGGGCGCCGCTTTTTGCGGGTAGGCTCTCTTCGCCAACGATGCGCCGTTCGTGGCGCTTGAGCCGTGGTTGGGGCACGCTTAGAGCCCAGTCGGCTACTACGCAACGCCTAGCTTGGGGAGGGTTGCGAGCATGACGGTGCCGTGGCTAGAACTGTTCTCGACTTCGATCGTGCCACCGTGAAGCGTTGCGATTTCCCATACCAGCGACAGGCCCAACCCTACGCCCCCGTATTCCCTGCTGCGAGACTTGTCGACGCGGAAAAACGGCTGGAACACGCTGTCTCGGTGCTGTTCGGGGATTCCAAAACCCTCGTCTTCGATGCGGATGAGAACGCGATCGTCTTCCTCATTGACGGTCACGTCGATCGTCGAGTCGGGACGGCTGTAGCGAATCGCGTTCTCGACAAGGTTGAACATCATTCGATACATCAATGGGTCGCTGCCGTTCACCAGGTTGTTCCCGCGGCAGGCGAGGGCGATGCCCTTTTGGTCGGCGAGCGGTGCGAGGTCTGCTAGCACCTCCTCGATCAGGGGCGCGAGTTCGATTTCGTCGTTGCAGGGGATGGCGCGCAGCTCGCTCATTTCGAGCAATGTGCTCGTCATGCTCGACATCCTTTCGGTTTGGTCGCGCAGCAGCGTAAGGAGGTCGTTGGTCGCGGGCGGTACGTCGGGGTGCTCTACTGCAAATAGCTCCATTTGGGCCTGCATGAGCGCCAGCGGCGTGCGCAACTCGTGCGCGGCGTTGCCGGAGAACTGGCGTTGCGCGGCGAAACCCGCGTCAAGGCGATGTATCATGCCGTTGAACGATTCGCTGAACCTCTTGAATTCCGGAAGCACGTCCTCGCTGATTTTCGAATCGGCAAGATTCCCTGGTTGCACGTGTTCGATTTGCGCGGCGAAAGCCCGTAGGGGTCTGAGTGCGCGGCCGCTTGCGAAGTATGCGAGCACGCCTCCGATCAGCGTCACCAAAGCGGTTATGCACCAGCTTGTAGCGCCGAACGACTTTTGCGCGTCGCTCACTACAATCGTCAGCTCATTGCCGACGTCCTCGCTTCCTGGGTCGAATGACTTGGGAACATCCTCGTTCACGTTGCTATAAGCCGATACCCCGCTGCCGATCTCATCCATATATTGCATTCCGGAGTAGCCGACAAGGAAGTTCATCGATAGGCAGGCCGCGCAGACGAGGGCGGCTGTCATCAACGTGATGCGCCATTGCAGTGAAAGGTCCTTCATTCGCTATCCTCCATCACGTAGCCTTGCCCTATGCGGTTGCTGATAGGGTCGTGCCCGAGCGCTTCGCGCAGCTTCTTCCTGAGCGCCGACATATGGACCCTGGCTGAATTGCTGAAGCTGTTCGCGCTGCAGTCCCATACGTGCTCGAGGAGCTCCTCCTGGCTAACCGGTCGCCCTTGGTTGAGCATCAGGTATTCCAATATGCCCGTTTCCTTTCGAGTCAGGGAAAGGGATCGATTGTTTGCGCAAGCCTTACGAGAGCTTGTGTCAAAAGAAAGGGTTCCGCAGGTCAGCACGGTGTTGTCTTGAACAAATCGCCTGCGGGTCAGGCTTCGTATCCTGGCTGCGAGCTCTTCTAGATGAAACGGTTTTGTCAGGTAATCGTTGGCCCCGGCATCCAAGCCGCATACCTTATCAGCGATGTCGCATCGTGCCGATAAGATCAGCACCTTCGTGTCGTGGTCGGTTTCCCGAAGCGTTTCAAGCACCGTCATGCCGTCCGCTTCGGGAAGGTTCAGGTCGAGCACGACCAGGTCGAAGGTTTCGATGGCGAGCAGGTCGATGGCCGTTTGCCCATCATGGCAGCAATCGACGCTATAGGCAAGATGGCGAAGGCTGCGGGTGATTGCGTCGCACAGCGCCTTTTCGTCCTCGACAACCAAAATACGCATATCGGCCCTCCAGCTCATACGTGTTGTTCCTTAACGCGGATTTTATAGCAGATATGATTACATATGCCCAAGAACGAAAGGAGTGTCAGATTGTTCAAAACAAGGAAGGCGGTATTCCAGGCGATCTTGCTGATCGTCGGGGCTGCCATGGTGGGCGTCGGCGCCCTTCGGGGTGAGGTCGACATCGTGCTCAGCAAGGCTATCAGGCTGTGTTTGGAGTGTGTTGGGATTGGGTAAGGGAAACTTCCATGCGTCGTGGTTCTTAAGCCGTTTCCGCGGGTTTATCCAGGCGGGTGCCGCATTGCTTTCGAATATCCACCTGCCGAACTTTATCAAGGGCGGTATTTACCAGGGTGATTCGAAAGCGGTATGCGTGCCTGGTTTGAATTGCTACTCCTGTCCAGCTGCTGCGGGCGCTTGCCCTATCGGCGCCTTTCAGGCGGTGGTCGGATCTTCGAAGTTCAGCTTCTCGTATTACGTGACCGGGTTCTTGATTTTGACGGGCGTGCTGCTGGGACGTTTCGTGTGCGGTTTTTTGTGCCCGTTCGGCTGGCTGCAGGAACTGTTGCACAAGATTCCGGGCAAAAAGCTGTCCACGGGCAAGCTCAAGCCGTTGAGATACGTGAAGTACGGGGTGCTGGCGTTGACCGTAGTGCTCCTGCCCGCGGTGCTCGTGAACGACGTCGGCATGGGCGACCCGCTGTTCTGCAAGTACATCTGCCCCCAAGGCGTTCTCGAGGGTGCTATCCCGCTTTCCCTCGTCGATAGCGGCATCCGATCGGCGTTGGGGGCGTTGTTCACGTGGAAGCTTGCGGTATTGATCGCAGTAGTTGTGCTGAGCGTGCTGTTCTATCGGCCGTTTTGCAAATGGGTTTGCCCCCTTGGCGCGTTCTACGCCCTGATGAACAAGGTTTCCTTGCTGGGGATGAAGGTCGATCAGGGCAAATGCATCTCCTGCGGTACGTGCGCGAGGACTTGCAAGATGGATGTCGACGTGACGGCTTCACCGGACCACGCCGAATGCATACGCTGCGGGATGTGCGTGAACGCTTGCCCTGTTGATGCCATCAGCTATCGCTTCGGCATGTGCGCGTCATGCGGTCATCGCGCCGCGGAGGCGGATAGGCTCGAATAACGGATATCGATTGAAAAACGGAGGAACCAAAATGAGGAAGGTCAAGAACATGAATGCGAAGTTGTTGAAGGTTTCGGCGGTGCTGGCCGCATCCCTGCTGGCAGTCGGTCTCGCTGCGTGCTCCGCCAGTGGCGGCGGAGATGAACGCCCGGCAGACACATCCGATGCCGCCGCGTTGATCGAGACGCAGCCGAGCGGAGCCGATGAGGCGGCGAAGCTGTACGCGCAGCTTATGCAAAAGGAAAACGAAGTGCTTTCGTCCGATTCGCAGCTTTGGGAGAAGCTGTTCCTTTCGGCAAGCAAGGAAAGCCCGATGGTCGAGGATGGCAGCAACTATGGCGACTTCCTTCTGGCCACGCTGGAAAGCGCCAAGGATAAGTTCACGGCGCAGGAGCAGGAAACGCTGAAAACCGGGGCTGAGCAGATCAAGCAGATCGAGGACAAGCTGGCGGCCCTTGAACGAGAATTCCCCGGATGCGGCAGCACTCCGGGCCAAGGCGAGAGCGTTGATGCGCAGAGCGCGGGCATGACGGCAAAAGCCGAGGGGGCGGAAAAGTTCCCGAGCTTCAACGGGAAGGACCTTGACGGCAACGATGTGAACAGCGACGAGCTGTTCTCGAACAACACCGTTACGGTTGTCAACTTCTGGTTCACTACCTGCAAGCCGTGCGTGGGCGAGCTGGGAGAATTGGAGGCGCTTAACCAGAAGCTGGCGGAAAAGGGCGGCGCGGTCGTAGGCATCAATTCCTTTACCCTTGACGGCGACAAGACTGCGATTTCCGAAACGAAAAGCATCTTGGAGAAAAAGGGCGTGTCCTATAAGAACGTCTGGTTCGGCTCGGATAGCGAGGCCGGCGAGTTCACCTCCAAACTGTACTCGTATCCGACCACCTGCGTGGTCGATAGCAATGGCAATATCGTGGGGGAACCCATTGTGGGTGCGATCTCGTCCGCCGAGCAAGCGAAGAAGCTCGACGCGCTGATCGATGAAGCGATCGCGAACAGCGGACGATAAAGCGGGGCGGTTACGCTGAGCTCGGCAAGGGTTTGCGGCGTGTGGGCAGCGCGGGTCTTCGGGCGCGATAGCTTTCCATGCGGTACCGATGGAGCGGATGGCGTCGGCCCGACCCGCGCGGCGAAACGCGATGCGCAAACTTGATGGCGGCGCCCGTATACCATGCGGGCGCTGCTTTTTGCGGGTAGGATAGCAAGCGATATCGAAAGAAAGGAACCGCCATGCCCGAACCCGTTTCCCTTCGCCATGGGCGCCTGAGCGCCGCCGTCGACCCCATGGGAGCACAGCTGCTCAGCCTGCAGCTGGATGGCTGCGAGTATCTATGGCAGGGTGACCCGCGGTTTTGGGCCAGGCGGGCGCCGGTTCTGTTCCCCATCGTGGGGTCGTTGCGCGACGGACGTGCGGAGTCGGCGCAGGGCCCGTGCGTGATGGTGCGCCACGGTATCGCGCGCAACTACGAGCATGCCGTGGTTGACCGCGCCGCCGATGGGTCGTCGGTCACCTTCGAGCTGCGCGATTCGGCCGAGACGCGCGCCGCGTATCCGTATAGCTTCAAGCTGAACATGACCTACGCCATCACGGGCGAGGCCACGCTTTCCCAGACGTTTCACGTGACGAACACCGGCGATGCAACGTTGCCGTTTTGCGTGGGCGGGCATCCGGCGTTCAACGTGCCCATGGGCGATGCAGCCGACGAGGCGTTCGAAGATTACATCCTCAAGTTCGCCCGACCCTGGAGCTGCACATTGCCGGTGATCGGCGAAGATGGCCTTATGAGCTGGGATAATGCATTCGAATGCCCGCAAGGTTCGGACACCGTGGCGCTCACGCATGCGTCGTTCGCCCATGATGCGCTGATGTTCACGGACGTTCCCGACGGCGTGCTCACGCTGCTGGGCGCGAAAAGCGGGCACGGCGTGCGCGTCGAATTCTCGGGCTTTCCCTATATCGGCGTATGGTCCGCGGCCAACGATGCGCCGTTCGTGGCGCTTGAGCCGTGGTCGGGGCACACCACCGCCCACGACGAGGACAACGTGTTCGAGCACAAAGCCGGCATGACGCTGCTGGCCCCAGGCGAAACCGACGAGCGCACGTTCCGCCTCACGCTGTTCTAGTTTGTCCCCGCTTCAAGGGTCGATCCGCTGCTTGTATAAGAGACTCACGAGTATCATACCCATAAGCATCTTATACAGAGCTCATCGCGCAGCAGCGCTCCGAGTGCAACGGCGAACGACGCTGCCGATAACGTCGCCGCAACCGCTAAAGAGCTGAGCCCTCAACGGCGTTCGCGTTTCGGGCGCTCGCACCTTCGATTCCCCCGGCCCCCAAATACCACGGTATATTGATAGTTGTTGCGTTTCGTTTTTCGTAAAGCTGGCCAAAATCCCATATAAAACGGTTATGCAGCTCAAAACGAATCCCCATCGAGCAAGTGAATAGGGGGGTGACATATCACGCTTGACGCATACGGTAGCGTTGCGCTAAAGTACCCCAAAGCTAGGTTTTGAGCGACGGCTTCTGCCGATTATAGGAAAAGTGAGGGGATTGCTGTGAGTCACGCCGGAGCGGAGCCAGCTCGGCGGCAACAAAGCGTGGGGTTGACCAATTCTCAACTGAGGATTCTCGGCTATATCGCCTCGTGCGGTGCGCAGGGTTGCTCCGACACCAAAAACGCCATCGCGGAAAAACTCGGCGTGTGCCCGAAGACGGTCGATCGCGCCGTGCGTCGCATGCGCGACGATGGGCTGATCGTCTCGACGGCGCGTTTCGACGAAAACGGCTCTCAGCTCGGCAACGTGTATTTCATCGGAGCTGGTTCAAAGCAATAGATCGCAGTTGTTCTCAAGCCGCCGGCGGCTCAGTGCGTCGGCGGCTTTTCGTTAGGGTCGTACAGGATTAACTACGAGTTCCGTATCGCCGGCTTGCTCGGTTTTCCGAGCGCCCGCGGGCCTTTCCGCATTGCCAAGAGCCTTCGTCCGCTTACTGCTCCTGCGCCATGCGACGATAGTGGTCGAAGCGGCGTCGGGCGTCTTCTTTGCCCTGCTCGAACAGCCTTTCGGCTTCTTCGGGGAAGATCTTGGTCAGCGAGGCGAAGCGGTTCTCGCCGGCGACGAAGTCCAGGTAGTCCATGGTGGGCTCCTTGGAGTCCAGCGTCATGGGGTTCTCCTTGCGCGGGTCGTAGCGGTACAGCGACCAGTAACCGCTTTCCACTGCTCGCTTCATCTCGCCTTGGACATCGTGCATGCCGCACTTCAGGCCGTGCGAGGTGCAAGGCGCGTAGGCGATGATCACGGACGGGCCTTCGTACTCCTCGGCTTCCTTCAGCACCTTGACCAGCTGATTGTAGTTGGCGCCCATGGCCACCTGCGCCACGTAGACGTTGCCGTAGCTCATAAGGATGGCGCCCAGGTCCTTTTTGCCGGTCTTCTTGCCGCTGGCTGCGAACTGCGCCACGGCGCCCGCGGGCGTTGCCTTGGAGCTTTGGCCGCCGGTGTTGGAATACACCTCGGTGTCAACCACCAGCACGTTCACGTTCGCGCCGCTGGCCACCACGTGGTCCAGGCCGCCGAAGCCGATGTCGTAGGCCCAGCCGTCGCCGCCGAACATCCAGAACGTCTTCTTCGCCAGCTGGTCCTTGAACTTGAGCACCTCCTGGCACACTTCCTTCGCGCTGTTGGTCAGCTTGCCCATGGAAGCCCGCGCGCATGCCACCAGGGCATCTGCGGCCTTGCGCGACGCGTCGAAGTCGTCGAACGCGGCAAGGTAGTCCTCGCAGGCGGCCTTCATGACGCTCATGACGGCCGCGTCGGGCGTGTCGCCCGCATCGGCCTTCGGCTTCTCCAAGCCATGCGTCAGGGCGCGGGAAAGCTTCTCCACGCGCGCCTTCTCCACCGCGCGCTGCTGCACGGAACCCAAGAACAGGCCCAGCGAAAGCTCGGCGTTGTTCTCGAACAGGCTGTTGGTCCAGGCGGGGCCGAAGCCGCGCTTGTTCACCGTGTAGGGGATGCCAGGGAAGGGCGAGCCCCATGCCTGCGAGCAGCCCGTGGCGTTCGCCCAGTACACGCGATCGCCGAACAGCTGCGTGAGCAGCTTGGCGTAGGGCGTCTCGCCGCAGCCTGCGCAGGCGGCGGAGAACTCCAGCAGCGGCTGCTTGAACTGCGAGCCCTTCACGGTATAGGGGTCGAACGCGCCGTCTTTGTCGGAGATGGTCAGGCCGAAGTCCCACAGCTTGCGGGCCTGGTCGGTGAGCTTGGCCGGCTGCATGTCCAGCGCGCCTGTCGGGCACACGTCGGCGCAACTACCGCAGCTGGTGCAGTCGAACTGGCTGACCTGGATGGCGTAGCGCGTGCCCTCGGGCAGGTCCTTGCCGCCCTTGAGCGCGACCGTCGTGAACCCTTCGGGGGCGTTTTGCGCCTCGTCCTGATCGAGCAGGTAGGGGCGGATGGCGGCGTGGGGGCACACGAAGGCGCAGCGGTTGCACTGGATGCACGCCTTGGCGTTCCACTCGGGAGTCTTCACGGCGATGCCGCGCTTCTCGTAGGCGGTCAGGCCCATGTCGATGACGCCGTCCTCGTAGCCGGCGAAGGCGCTGACGGGCAGGTCGTCGCCCTTCTGCGCGTTGACGGGGCGCAGGATGTTCTCGACCACCGCGGGCACGTCGGTTTCGGCTGCGTTCTCGTCGAGCGGGGCGTCCGCCCAGCTGGCGGGCACGGCAACCTTCACGCACTTCTGCGCGCCCTCCTCGATGGCCGCCACGTTCTTGGCCACCACGGCGTCGCCCTTGCGCGCGTAGGACTTGCGGGCCGCGTCCTTCATGTAATCGAGTGCCTCCTCGACGGGCATGAGGCCCGCGATCTTGAAGAACGCCGCCTGCAGCACGGTGTTGATGTGGCTGCCCAGGCCCACGCGCTGCGCAACCTCCACCGCGTCCACGGTGAACAGGCGGATGCCGTTTTGCGCGATGTAGCGCTTCATCTTGCCGGGCAGGTTGGCGTCAAGCTCCTTGGGCGTCCAGCTGGTGTTGAGCAGGAAGGTGCCGCCGGGCTTCACTTCCTGCACCATGTCGTACTGGCGCACGTAGCTTTGGTTGTGGCATGCCACGAAGTCCGCGCGCTTCACGTAGTAGGTGCTGCGGATGGGCTTCTTCGAAAGGCGCAGGTGGGATTTGGTCACGCCGAAGGACTTCTTGGAGTCGTACTCGAAGTATGCCTGCGCATACATGTCGGCGCAGTCGCCCAGGATGCGGATGGTGTTGTGGTTCGCGCCCACGGTGCCGTCGCCGCCCAGGCCCCAGAACTTGCAGCTGTAGGTGTCGCCGTCCTCGAAGTCTTCGAGCGGGCGCACGGGAAGCGACAGGTTCGTCACGTCGTCGTTGATGCCGATGGTGAAGCCGCGCTTGGGCTCGGCTGCGGCAAGGTTTTCGAACACGGCCACGATCTGGGCGGTGTCGGTGTCCTTGGACGACAGGCCGTAGCGGCCGCCGATGACCGTCACCTTGCCCGCGCGGTCGCTGTTGGCGATGACGCTGGAAACGTCCAAGTACAGCGGCTCGCCGGCCGATCCCATGCACTTGCAGCGGTCGAGCACCGCGATGCGCTGCACGGTTTCGGGCAGGGCGCCCAGGAAGTGCTTTGCTGAGAACGGGCGGTACAGGTGCACCTGCAGAAAGCCGTAGCGCTTGCCCGTGCCGTCGGCCTGCGCGCGGGCGTTCAGGTAGTCGCAGGCCTCCTGGGCGGTTCCCGACACGCTGCCCATGGCCACCACCACGTCGGTGGCGTCGGCGGCGCCGTAGTAGTCGAACACGTGGTACTCGCGGCCGGTCACGCCGGCAACCTGCGCCATGACGTCCTCGACCACGTCGGCCAGCTGGTCGTACGCGGTGTTGTTCGCCTCGCGCACCTGGAAGTACACGTCGCCGTTCTGCACGGTGGCGCGCAGCATGGGGTGCTCGGGGTTCAGGGCGCGCGCACGGAAGCGGTCGAGCGCCTCGGCGTCCATGAGCGCGGTCAGCTCCTTGGTGTCGGGCATGTCGATGCGCGACAACTCATGGGAGGTGCGGAAGCCGTCGAAGAAGTGCATGAACGGGATGCTTCCCTTCACGGCGGCAAGGTGCGCCACGGCGGCCATGTCGGCGGCCTCCTGGACGCTTCCCGAGCTGAGCTGGGCGAACCCGGTGTCACGGCACGCCATGACGTCGGAGTGGTCGCCGAAGATGCTCATGGCGTGGGTGCCCACGGTGCGGCTTGCCACGTGCAGCACGCCTGGCAGGCGCTCGCCGGCGATGCGGTAGAGCACGGGCACCATGAGCATGAGGCCCTGGCTGGACGTGAAGCTGGTGCCCAGGCCGCCGGCCTGCAGCACACCATGGATGGCGGCGATGGCGCCCGCCTCGGACTGCATCTCGGTCAGCTGCACGCGCTGGCCGAACATGTTCAGACGGCCCTGCGCGCTCCAGCGGTCGGTGTGCTCGGCCATGGGCGAGGACGGCGTGATGGGGTAGATGGCCGCCACCTCGGTGAAGTCGTAGGCAACGTGGGCCGCGGCCTGGTTGCCGTCGACGGTTACATAGTTGCTCATTGTGAAGCCCCTCTCCGCAACGATGGTTTGAAAACGCGAGCGGGGGCGCGCTGAACGGCCCCCGCGGAATGTCGGTGTATGGAAGCTGCTACTTCTTCACCAGGTTCTGAAGACCCAGCTCCTCGACGGCAGCCTCCCTCATCTTGTACTTGAGGATCTTGCCGGCGGCGTTCATGGGGTAGGATTCCACGAACTTGATGTAGCGGGGCACCTTGTGGCGCGCGATGTTGCTCATCATGAACTCGCGGATCTCGGGCTCGGTCATGGCCTCGCCGTCCTTGAGGATGATGCAGGCCAGGGCCTCTTCGCCGTACTTCGCGTCGGGCACGCCCACCACCTGGCAGTCGCTGACCTTGGGGTGTGTGATGACGAAGTCCTCGATCTCCTTCGGGTAGATGTTCTCGCCGCCGCGGATGATCATGTCCTTCAGGCGGCCGGTGGCCACGAAGCAGCCGCGCTCGTCGCGCATGAGCAGGTCGCCGGAGTGCAGCCAACCGTTCTCGTCCACCGTCTTGAAGGTGGCGTCGGGCATCTTGTAGTAGCCCTTCATGATGTTGTAGCCGCGCGAGCAGAACTCGCCGATCTGGCCGTCAGGCATCTCTTCGCCGGTTTCAGGGTCGATGATCTTGCACTGCACGTGCGGGAACGCGTAGCCGACGGTCTCGGTGCGCAGGTCGAGCGGGTCGGTCCAGGCGCTCATGGTGGAACCCGGGGCCGATTCGGTCTGGCCGTACACCGACACGATGCCGGTCATGTTCATCTCGTCGGGCTGCGCGGCGCGCTTCATGAGCTCGGGCGGGCAGCCGGCGCCGGCCATGATGCCGGTGCGCATGTGGCTGAAGTCGGTCTTGCGGTAGTCGGCATGGTTGAACATGGCGATGAACATGGTGGGCACGCCGTTGAACGCGGTGACCTTCTCCTGCGTGATGCAGTGCAGCGATGCCTTCGCGCTGAAGTAGGGCATGGGGCACATGGTGGCGCCGTGGGTCATGGACGACGTCATGGACAGCGTCATGCCGAAGCAGTGGAACATGGGCACGTGGATCATGAAACGGTCCGCGGTGGACAGGCCCATGCGGTCGCCGATGCACTTGCCGTCGTTTACCACGTTGCGGTGCGTGAGCATGACGCCCTTGGGGAAGCCCGTGGTGCCCGAGGTGTATTGCATGTTGCACACGTCGTCGGGGCGCACCTCGGCGGCCATGCGCTGGATCTTCTCAAGCGGGACCAGCTCGGAGCGCTCCATGGCCTGCTCGAAGTTCAGGCAGCCGGGCATCTGGAAGCCGACGGTGATGACGTTGCGCAGGAAGGGAAGGCGCTTGCAGTGCAGCTGGTCGCCGGGCTTGGCGTCGGCGATCTCGGGGCACAGGTCGTTGATGATCTGGCGGTAGTTGGAGTCAAGCGCGCTGTCGATCATGACCAGCGTGTGCGTGTCGGACTGGCGCAGCAGGTACTCGGCCTCGTGGATCTTGTAAGCGGTGTTCACCGTGACCAACACGGCGCCGATCTTCGTGGCGGCCCAGAAGGTGATGTACCAGGCGGGTACGTTGGTGGCCCAGATGGCCACCTTGCTGCCGGGCTTGACGCCCATCGACACGAGCGCGCGGGCGAACGTGTCCACGTCGTCGCGGAACTCCTCGTAGGTGCGCGTGTAGTCCAGCGTGGTGTACTTGAAGCAGTACTGGTCGGGGAAGCACTCGACCATCTTGTCGAGCACCTGCGGGAAGGTCAGGTCGATGAGCTCGTCCTTCTTCCACACGTACTCGCCGGTGCCGTCGTGGTTGAGGTAGAGCGTGCGGCGCTTGCCGCGGGTGTCCTCGAACTGCTCCATGTAGTTGACGTAGTGGGGGAAGATGACCTCCATGTCGGTGAGGTCGGCCATCCACGCGGGGTCCCACTCAAGCGACACGAAGCCGTCGTAGTCGATGGAGGACAGCGCGCGCACCACCTCGTCGATGGGCAGGGTGCCTTCGCCCACCAGGTTGAAGGAGCCGTCGTCGTCGGAGTCGCGCATGTGCACGTGCTTGACGTAGGCGCCCAGGTTCTTGATGGTGGTCGCCGGGCTTTCGCCGCCCACGCGGTAGACGTTGTGGACGTCCCACAGGGCGCCCAGGTAGTCGCTGGCGTAGCGGTCCATGATGTCGGTCAGGCGCGAGGTGCTGGAGAAGATGCCGCTGGATTCGATCAGCAGCACCACGCCGTGCTCCTCGGCGTAGGGGACCAGCTGGGAGAGCGCGGCGTGGATGGCGTCCTCGTCATCGTGCTGGACGACCACGCAGACCATGCCCACGCTGGCGGCCTGAGCCAGGTCGATGAGGTCCTTGGCGTCCTGAACCTGTTGTTCGCCCGCCGAGATGTCGACCGAGGAGTCGAACGCGGGGATGGAAAGGCCCTTGTCGCGCAGGGCGCGGGCCGTCGCCTGCGTGTTGTAGCGGTCAAGCGGGCCGCCCTTGCCGGTGAACGCCGCGTTGGTGATGGGGTTGTGGATCTCGATGCCCGAGAAATCCATCTCAAGGGCGGTGCTTACGAGCTCGTCCCAGGAGTGATCGGCCCAGCCGCGGGTGGAAAAGGAAAGCTTCATTAGTTCTGCTCCTCGTAGGCGATCTTGTTGAGCGCGTTGATGTACGCGCGGATGCTGGACTCGACGATGTCGGTGGAGATGCCGCGGCCGGAATACACCTTGCCGTCGGCGATCAGCTTCACGACCGACTCGCCCATGGCCTCGCGGCCCTCGGTGACGGCCTGGATGCTGAAGTCGTCAAGCTCGTAGTGCTTGCCGACCACCGATTCGATGGACTTGAACGAGGAGTCGATGGGGCCGTCGCCCAGGGACACGGCCTCGATGAGCTCGCCGTTCTTGCGCAGCGAGATGTGCGAGGTGGCCTTGAAGCTCAGGCCGGAGTTGATGACGTAGCCGTCCAGGGTGTAGGTGGGGGGCACCTGCAGCGCGGCGGAGGCCACGATGGCGTCCAGCTCGGTGGCGCTCACGCGCTCCTTGCTGGCGGCGATCTTCTTGAAGGCCTCGAACACCGCTTCGGCGTCCTCGTCGGAGAGGCTGTAGCCCAGGCGCTCGACGTACTGCATGACGGTGGCCTGGTCGTCGCCGGCGGTGAGCACCACGCCCTCGACGGCCTCGGAGACGGTGCCGGTGAACAGAGATGCCTTGGAGCGGTCATCGCAGCACAGGCGGGAGATCTGGTTCATGGCGCGCTTGAGCTCGGTCACGCGCACCTTGCTCTGGGCACCCAGGGCGTCGGCCTTGGCGGCAAGGATGCGGGCGACGTTGTCCAGCGCGACGACGCCCATGGGGTAGGACGTGGCCTTGACGATGGAGGCGCCGGCCATGACGCCTGCCACGGCGCAGGCGTCGGCCATATTAAGGTTATTACAGCACGAGATGCCCAGGTCGATGTCCTTGAGCTGGGGCGCGGCCTGGTACAGGTCGGCGATGAACTGGGCGAACTCCTCGGGGAGCATGGAGCCGGCCGCGTCGCAGACGGTGACCGTCTTGGCGCCGGCGGCGACCACGGCGTCGATGACGCGGGCCAGGTAGGCCACGTCGGTGCGGGTGGCGTCGATGGCCACGAACTCGACGTCGTCGGTGAGCTGGGCGCACTTCGCAACCGCCTCGGCTGCGTCGGCGATCAGCGTGTCGGCCTTCTTGCGCTGGATGTACTCCATGCAAGAGGGGCTGACGGCAGCTTCCACCTGCAGGCGGACGTGCTTCGCGCCCTTCGCGGCGTTCCAAACGGCCTGGATGCTGTCGTCGTCCATCTTCACCGGCACGGCAAGCGTGCTGTTCTTCACCAGAGAGGCGATCGACTTGATTCGCAAGCTGTCTACCTTGGAGGACTCGATACCCTCGACCTCGATGGAGCCCACGCCGATACGGTCTAGGATCTTCACGATTTCTAGCTTTTCCTTAAAGGATAGGGAAAGCGCCTTGGAGGCGATGGCCTCCCTCATCGTGATGTCGCTGACGCGTATGTCTCTCATGTGTGACTCCTGACCTACTATGCGAACGTGTTCTTCTTTGAAGATGCTGCTCAGCGGTTGATCGCAGCACCCGCAGGTGGCCGAACGCCTACCAAATGCTAAGCAGACAGGTTAGCGCAACATACAGCCTAGCAAGCTGCATAAACACCGCATTGGCGGAAATTAATGAAGTCTTAATACAGCTGCGCGGATGTGAGCGGAAACGGTATCCACGGATTGCGAAAAGTGTGGGTGCGCTCGTTGAGAAAGGGTGGAGGATGAAGAGGGCGAGGGCGCGAGAACAGGGAGTTGTAGGGATGCCCGAGCATCGGGTTTAGACAGGGGACCACCCTTCGCCGTAGTGCGTTCGCTATCTACAGAAAGATGTGTTGACGTGGTGTTTCTTGACTATCGGGAGGGTTTGTCGCATGCTTGCATCGCCTTTGGGGGAGTCGTTGCAACCGGTGATAGGGGGCCTGCCATGGGGAGGGGCGGACACCCTTGACATACGGTTTTCCGCGTGATATTTTTCATGTCGGCAAAATCATCGAAAGGTGATGACGCAAAGCTATAGGGCCTGAAATGGCAGCCAGTTGCACAGTTTCCCTTCCGGGGAGCTACTGCAGCTGGCTGCTTTTTGTTTCTCCAGTTCAGCTTGCAGATTTTGCTCGCCCTGCGTTGAAGGTGAGCGGGGGTCATAAGCATTGGAACGCGAACCTATGGAGAAGACTATGATGACTGAGATGACCGCTGAGACCACGACCGAGATCGATGACGACATCACGCTTGCGGACGGCAAGCGCACGCTGACGAACTCGCAGCTGCTTATCTTGGGCTTTATCGCCTCGTACGGCGTGGCGGGTTGCTCCGAGTCCAAGCGCGACATCGCCGAAGCGCTGCAGGTCAGCCTGAAGACCGTCGACCGCGCCATCCTGCGCCTGCGCAAGGAGGGCTTCATCATCTCGGTTGCCCGCTATGCGGAAAACGGCATGCGCCTGAGCAACACCTACCACGTGCCCACGCCGGAGGTGAAAGGCGAGCAGCTGCACGCGATCGCCGGGTAAGGTCGAGTTCTGACAGACCGGGCACGGTACGACGCAGCTCCAAATAGAGCGGGATTCGCGACGATCCTGCGCCTATGAAAGCGAGGAGCCCGATTCCGAGTACGGAATCGGGCTCCTCTTGTTTTGCGGCGCGGTTTCCCAAGCCTGGAAAGGCTTGCGGGCTTGTTCGGCTTCGCGAACAGGGAAAGGCCCGCAGGCTCATTGGGTTTCCCGAGCGCCCGCGGGCCTTTCCGGTTGCCGGTCCCGCTAGGCGCTTAGCTTTGCGTGACCGTGGTTTTAAGCGTGTGCTAGAAGCGCAGGCTGAGGCAGGACAGGCCGCCGTCGATCTTGCGGTACTCGGAGGTGTCCACCACCAGCGTCTTGTAGCCCAGGTCCTGGACGGCCTTGAGCACGGTGGGATAGCCCTCGGCCACGATGACGGTGCCGTTGACCCAGATGCAGTTCGCACCGTAGGCCTCGTCCTCGGGCACGACCACCTTGTTGTACTTGGCGAAGTCGGGCTTGTCGATGAACTCGCCGGACACCAGCATGTTGTTGTCCTCAATGTAGTTCACTCCGGTCTTGAGGTGCAGGACCTCCTCCAGCGGGACCTCGGAGCCCTCCAGGCCCCAACCTGCCAGGATTTCGCAGAACTGGCGGATGCCCTCTTCGTTGGTGCGGGCGGAGCGGCCCACGTAGAAGTGGTCGCCCACCATCATGACGTCGCCGCCGTCAAGGGTGCCGGGGGCGACGATATGCTTGACGTGCTCGTCGTCGAAGAAGCGACGGACCACGGGCTCGATCTCGTCCTTCTCACCGTTACGGCTGGCAGCGCCGGGGTTGGTGATGATGGCGCCGCAGCGGGTGATGACGGCCGGGTCCTCGACGAAGCAGCTGTCCGGGAACTGCTCGAGCGCAGGCAGGACGGTGACGTCGACGCCGCACTGCTCGAGGGCATGCTCGTAGTCGTAGTGCTCCTCGATGGCGCGCTCGTAGATGGGCTGGCCCAGCTCGGGTGCGCTGGTGATGCCGTCGCACAGCGACTTACCAGGGCGGCGGATGATGACATGGTTGAACTTCGTCATGCTTCTCTCTCCTTGGGTGCATGGTTGCCGGCGCGCATTGCAGCTGCTTGCCGCGCGGCACGTTCGTAGGGATATAAGATAGCTGCTTCCTTGGGCATTATAGCCCGGAAGCCGGCGAAACGAGCGGGAAACAAGGTGTTGCCTGCGGTGGACTTGTCGAGCATCACGCTTTGTGCGATCGCTGGGAGGAGCGCGCTTGCCTGCCGTTATCGTTCGCGCACGATTTGCTGGTAGCCGGTGCCCCAGGTTGCCATGCTCTCGATGATGGGGCGCATGGTGTTGCCGAGCTCGCTGAGCGCATATTCGGTGCGCGGCGGCACTTCGGGGAACACGGTGCGCGTGATGAGGCCGTCTTTCTCCATAGCGCGCAGGTTGTCGGTGAGCACCTTCTCGCTGATGCCGGGAATGGCGCGGCGCAGCTCGCTGAAGCGGAACGGCCGGTCCATGAGCTGCTGGATGATGAAGATTTTCCATTTGTTGCCGATGAGCATGAGCGTGGTGGCGACGGGGCAGGGCGGCAGTTCGTCCTTTGTGAGCATGGGTTCTCTCTTTCCTGTGCGGCGCGCGTACTTACCAAAAGGTGCGTACCTAATAGATTAGTGCCTTCTTCCGCTTTGCCATGGGTTTCCTGAAAATGCATTATAGACGCCCGGTAAGGAGGCGTCGCGAATAAGAAGGAGACTGACATGAGCAATTTGAACGATGTCGTCGGCGCCCCCGCCTGCGGTTCCGCTGACCCGGCTCCGGCCTGCGGTACTGCCTGCGGCTCTGCCGACCCGGCTGCTGCTCCGGCTTGCGGCTCTGCCGACCCTGCGCCGGCTTGCGGTAGCGCCGACCCGGCTCCCGCCTGCGGCACGAAGGACCCCGAGTAGCCCGTCGCTGTTCGCGCGCCTCGTCGGACGCCAACCCTATGACGAGGCGCGCGTCGCGCAACTGGCGGCGAGCGCATCGGTCCAGCCCGACACCTTCGCCACCTGTTGCGTAAGCTCAATCCGTTTCCCCCGTTGAAAGGCGAGGATCATCATGGACTTGCAAACCTGCCTCGACAAGCTGCGCCTGATCGGCACGCTCGACGTCGCCAACGTCGCCGCCGACGGAACGCCCCAGGTGCGCTGCATCAGCGCCTGGCATCACGGCTCGGACGCCGTGTACTTCCTCACATCGCGCGGCAAGCCGTTCGCTCTCGACCTGGTCCGCGATGGCCGCATCCAGGCAGTTGGACGCACGCGCTTCAACGAGATGCTGCGCCTGTCGGGCACGGCCGTCGAGGTGACCGGCAAAGAGGGCGTGCGCATCCGTGACCTCATCTACGTTGAGCAGCCGTACTTGGCCAACGTCTATCCCGGTGACACGCGTGACATCAACGTTATCTTCCAGGTAACGAACGCATCGATCGAGTACTTCAACCTGGGCGTGCACCCGATTTTCCGGGAAACATACCGGCTCGACGGCGCGGCGTCCGTCGAACAGGCTCGCGGCTACCGCATCACGGATAGCTGCATCGGTTGCGGAATCTGCCAGGGCGTCTGCCCGCAAGGCGTCATCGAGGAGGGCGACCCGTTCTACATCCAGGCCGAACACTGCCTGCACTGCGGAGCATGCCACGAAGCCTGCCCCGTCCAGGCCATCGAGCGAATCGGCGCATAAATTCGTTTGCGATTCGGGAAGAAAGAGCGAGCAAGCGCTTTGTCGCCAATCAAACGAAGCCAACAGTTTTTACCAGGGAAACGAAGGAGGAGCCTCCATGTGCAACACCTGCGAAATAGCGAAAGAGAACATCTCTGTATCGGTTGAAAATGGTGACCGACCCATGCGGCCCACGTTCGCGTTCCAGTGGCACATCACCGACGAGTGCGATCAGCGCTGCAAGCACTGTTACCTGTTCAGCGAGGACGCGCGCATGGCCTGCAAGTCGATGACCTGGGATGACATGACGCTCGTGCTGGACAGCTGCTATGACTTCTGCGACCGCGTCGGCGGCGAGCCGTACTTCTACATCACCGGCGGCGACCCCATCTTGCATCGCGATTTCTGGCGGCTGGCCGAAGAGCTGCACACCCGCGGCGCGAAGTGGTGCATCATGGGCAACCCCTTCCACCTGACCGACGAGGTGTGCCTCCGCATGCGCGAACTGGGCTGCCGCAAGTATCAGCTGAGCCTTGACGGCGCCAACGCCGCCATGCACGACCTGTTTCGCAAGCCCGGCAGCTTTGACGAAACGCTGCGCGCCGCTGAATGCATCAAGCGCAGCGGCATGTGGCTTGCGCTCATGTCGACCGTCAGCAGCATGAATGCCGCCGAGTTGCCCGACATGATCGACCTGGCCGCCCGCATCGACGCCGACGTGTTCGCATTCGGACGCTACTGCCCCACGAAGGGCCAGCGTCTCGAGGAATTCCACATGGAGCCGCTCGAGTACCGCGCGTTGCTGCTTGCCTGCCAGGAGCGTATCGACGCGCTTGCCGCCGCCGGTTGCGAAACCATGTTCCAGAAGAAGGACCACCTGTGGACGCTGCTCGAATGGGAGCAGGGGCGCTTCACTATCCCGGAAGGCGCGGCGTGCGGCAAGATCTACGATGGCTGCCACTGCGGCATCGCGCACATGACGGTGCTGCCGACCGGCGACGTGTATGCGTGCCGCCGCATGGAAAGCCGCATCGGCAACGTGCATGAGGAAAGCATGTTCGACCTGTTCATGGGCCAGAATATGGAAGCGCACCGCGAGTTTTCCAAGTTCGAGAAGTGCGACCGTTGCAAGCTGCGCGGGTGGTGCCGCGGCTGCCCGGCGGTGGCGGCGGGATACACGGGCAACATGTACGCACCCGACCCGCAGTGCTGGATGGAGGTAGACTAGCATGCTGATGGACCTGCTGGAGCGGCGTTTCGCCATCCGCAAGTACACCGACCAGCCGGTCTCGCTCGAGACGCTTGAGTCCGTCATCCGCGCGGCGTGCAGGTGATTTGGATACGGAACAGCGATAGGAAAAACGAAATGAACCGGGCAAACAACAAGGAAACGTACGAGCGCGACATCGCGCGCGTTGCCACGGCGATCGATACCGCCGATGCGGTGTTCGTAGGCGCTGGCGCCGGGCTTTCCACCGCGGCGGGCTTCACCTATTCAGGCGAGCGCTTCGAGCGCGCATTCGCCGACTTCCGCGAGAGCTACGGCTTCACCGACATGTATTCCGGCGGTTTCTACCCGTTCGTCACCGCCGAGGAACACTGGGCGTTTTGGAGCCGCTACATCATGGTGAACCGTTATGACCTTGGTGCGAACCCGCTGTATGTGCAGCTGCGCAAGCTGTTGGAGGGACGCGACTATTTCGTGCTGACCACGAACGTCGACCATCAGTTCCAGTTGGCCGACTTCGATCGTCGGCGCTTGTTCTACACGCAGGGCGACTATGGCCTGTTCCAGTGCTCGCACCCGTGCTGCGCTGAGACGTTCGACAACGAAGCCGCCGTGCGCGCCATGGTCGAACAGCAGCGCGACATGCGCATTCCGAGCGAGCTGATTCCGCGCTGCCCGCATTGCGGTCGCGAGATGTCCATGAACCTACGCTCTGACAACACCTTTGTGCAGGACGAGGGCTGGTACGCCGCGCAGGCGCGCTACGCTGAATTCTGTCGCCGTCACAAGGGCATGCGAACAGTGTTTTTGGAGCTGGGGGTTGGGTACAATACGCCGGTGATCATCAAGTATCCGTTTTGGCAGGAGACGCTCGCAAATCCGCAGGCTACTTACGTGTGCGCGAACCTCGGCGAAGCGGTTGCGCCACGCGAAATCGAGGGCCGATCCATCTGCATCAACGCCGACCTCGCGCGCGTGATCGAGGATCTTTTGCAGAGCCTGAAGTCCCAGTGATTCTCTAACGTATACGAAGTGCGTAGGGTGCGCGATGCCGCTTGCGCGAAAACGATTCCGTTTTCGCGGGTCAGCGGGCTATTCGGCCGCGGTTTCGCTTGGCGGGCTTTCCCGATGCGGGGCTTTCGCCGCCTGCAGACCCGTCGGCTGCGGGGTCGGCCGCGGCAGCTTCGCCGCCCTTGTCGCCAAGCTGGGTTGCCACGATGGCGGCGAAGATGAACGCGAAGCCCACCGCCATGCGGGCCGTGAGCACCTCGCCGAAGAACGCTACGCTGAACAGCGCGCAGAACACGCTTTCGAGCGAGCAGAGCAGGCCGGCCTCGGAGGGGGACAGGTGGGCCTGCGCCATGTTCTGCGCCACGGCGCCGAAGGCCGCCGAGAGCATGGCCACGTAGGTCATGGCGCCGATGAACTCGGGCGTGGCGACCTGCGCCATAGTGGGCATAGGCTGCGTGACCAGGGCGAGCAGCAGGGCCAGGATCCCGGCGGTGAACTGCTGGACGACCGTGATGGTCAGGACGTCATTGTCGCGCATGACCAGGCCGATGATCACGATCTCGCCGCCGTAGAGAAACGCTGAGGCGATGCTCACGCCGTCTCCTAAGCTGATGGAGAAGCCCTCGGTCAGCGACACCAGCCCGATGCCGACGGTGCAGATAGCTGCCGCGATAAGGGTTTTCGCAGGCGGACGGCGACGGGAGACCACCCACCAGATAAACGGCACGGTCAAGCAATAGCACGCACTCAAAAAGGCGTTTTTCGATGGCGTGGTCAGGCCCAGGCCCAGAAACTGCGTCCAGAAGCCGACGAACGTGGCCATGCCGATGATCAGGCCCGCCTTCAACGTTTTGCGGCAGAAGTTGCGCTTGAGGTGGGGAAACAAGAGAATGACCAGCACAACGCCCGCTCCAAGGAAGCGGATGGCGGTAAACCACGTGGCGCCCACGGTGCCGATGGCGCCTTTACCGATCACGAAGCCCAGGCCCCAAACCGCGGCCGCCGTCATAAGGATGAGACGATATACGTTCAGCGGGTACTGCTTGTCGGTGATGCCCATGATGCTCAGCTCCTGGCAACTCGGAAAACGATACGGTTAGCGCAACGGGGCTAGGATGTCGGCCGCCTCTTCAAGCAAATGCACGAAATGGATGTCCCGTTGCCTGCACGGCGAGGACGGCCCCATATCGCTCATTCGATTGAGAAGCGCGCGCAGATCATCGTAGAAACCGTTCAAATTGAACAGTATGCACGGCGCGTCCAACAGTTCAAGGCCTATGAGGGAAATGACCTCTGAAACCTCCTCCAATGTCCCCGTGCCCCCAGACATGGCGATGAGCGCGCCGAGGCTCATCGCAGCTCCTTCGTTCGCTTGCGCACCGGCTTCCGAAGCCCGATGCTTCGCGGGGCCGTGCTCCGGACGATACGCTCGTCCGGAGCACGGCCCCTTGCGATTTGCGACGCTTTCATGCCTATCAAGCCTGGGCGCGGTTTCCCCACGTCTGTTCGCCCTGGTGGGACGCTTGCCGGCTTATGATCGGGCTATCGGGTTTGATGGCCCGGCAAAGCGCTAGAAGTTAACGTTGCCGACCTCGGAGAGCTTCAGGTCGGGGTTGTGGTCGATGGCCCAGTTCACGTTCCAGGAGTTCGTGAACAACAGCAGCCTGCCGCCGCGCATGTCCTCGACCAGTTTGGTATCGCGCGTGATGTTCAAGCGCGAGGTGTCCAGCTCGTTGAGGTCGTTGGCGATCCAGCGGATGTCGGTGTAGGGCATGCCCTGGCGACGCACCTCCACGCCGTATTCGTTCTTCAGACGCGTCTCGAGCACGTCGAGCTGCAGTACGCCGACGACGCCGCAGATGACGCTTTCCATGCCGAAGCCGGGCTCGCGGAAGATCTGCACGGCGCCTTCCTGGGCCAGCTCATGCATACCCTTCACGAACTGCTTGCGCTTGAGCGTGTTCACCTGCGTGATGCGCGCGAAATGCTCCGGCGAGAACGTGGGGATGGGCGGGAACTGCACGTGCTCTCCCTTGCACACCGTGTCGCCGATGCTGAAGATGCCGGGGTCGAACAGGCCCACGATGTCGCCGGCGTATGCCTCGTCGACCGTAGCGCGATCATCGGCCATAAGCGACGTGCCCGTTGCCAGCTTTAGCTTCTTGCCGCCCTGCACGTGGAACGCCTCCATGCCGCGCTCGAACTTGCCCGAGCAGATGCGCACGAACGCGATGCGGTCGCGGTGGTTCTTATCCATGTTCGCCTGGATTTTGAACACGAAGCCTGCGAATTCCTTGCGCTGCGGGTCGACTAGGTCGCCCGAAATGGTGTCGGTGTAGGGCAGCGGCGCGGGGGCCAGGCGCAGGAATTCCTTCAGGAACGGTTCCACGCCGAAGTTGGTGAGCGCCGAGCCGAAGAACACCGGCGACAGCTTGCCTGCGCGCACCGCGTCCAGATCGAACTTGTCGGCGGCGCCGTCGAGCAGCTCGATGTCGTCCATGAGGTTCTGGTGGTTGTCGGAGCCGATGAGCGCGTCAAGGGCTGCGTCGCCCAGCTCGGCCTCGATCTCGGCGACCTTCTTGGCGGAGTTGCCGCGGCCCTCGCCGTCGAAGGCGATGACGTTGCGCGTTTGGCGGTCGAACACGCCTCGGAACGTGCGGCCGTTGCCGATGGGCCAGTTCATGGGGTAGGTGCCGATGCCGAGCACCGTTTCGATCTCCTCCATGAGCTCGAACGGGTCGCGGCTTTCGCGGTCCATCTTGTTCACGAACGTGAAGATGGGGATGTGGCGCAGCGTGCACACCTTGAACAGCTTCTTCGTCTGCGCCTCGACGCCCTTGGCAGCGTCGATGACCATGACGGCGGCGTCGGCGGCCATGAGCGTGCGGTATGTGTCCTCGGAAAAGTCCTGGTGGCCGGGGGTGTCAAGGATGTTGACGCAGCAGCCGTCGTGCTCGAACTGCAGCACGGAGGAGGTGACGGAGATGCCGCGCTCCTTCTCGATGTCCATCCAGTCGGAGACGGCGTGCTTCGAGCTTGCCTTTCCCTTGACCGAGCCGGCGGTCTGGATGCTGCCTGAATACAGCAGCAGCTTCTCGGTCAGCGTGGTTTTGCCCGCGTCGGGGTGCGAGATAATCGCGAACGTGCGACGCGACGCGATGTGTTCTGCCAGCGTTGGCATGGGGTTCCTTTCCGCAAAACGGCCGATGGCGCGCCCTGTGACGCGTTGCCGGCCGATGTGGTTTGAGCGTAACTAAGTTAGTATAGCGGGATGCCTCGATGGGCGGAAGGGGGGCTTGCAAGCGCATAGGGAAAGAACAGGAAATACCGGTCATAATCGGTGACCGGCGATGGTGGCGAGGGGGTGTTCCTATAGTTCTGTCAAGAGGGATTCGCCCTTTCGATGGGCGTTTTCGGCAATGCTGACGCAGGCCCTGCCGGGCCCGCGATCTCCGCCGGCCCATGCGTCAAATGCTCCCTACCAAAGTTCATCGATAGCATATCTCAGGCCGTAATGGATCCCTTGTCGCTCTGCTGCCCTAATCGGGCCGATTGTCCGCGCCCTCGCAATCCCGCTGCCATCGCGCAGGTCTTAGAGATCGCGCCGCGCCCGCTCATACTCGTGAGCGCGGTATCATCATCAGCGACGCTGGTCATCACCCAAATCTGCTCGCCACCGAGCCCGCACTCGGATTCGGGCTCGGCGCGATGGCGTGCGAGGCGCAGGAGCTTGAGCCTACCCCTTGACGCGGCGGTATACGATAGGGTCATCGAATCCGAAGACCCGCTTGCCGTTTACTTCCATGGTCTCGACGACCTCAAGCGCGTCGTCGGAAAACCTCTCGAAAAGGCGGAACTTCATTGTCGGCGTGAACATGGAGTCAGACCCTCCCTCCCATATGCCGTCGCGTTCGCGGTAGAGCGCCGGCGCAAATTTGCGGGATTTCTTGAGGGATGCGTACTGCGCGGGCACCATGGTTCTATACGAGAGGGTGCGCTTGTCGTTGCCCTCCGGGGCATCGTAGGAGGTCAGCAGAATTCCATCCTGCTCTTCTGTGAACAGGAACAGGTGCGGCGACGAAGAGCTTTTCCCATCAATCTCGTAGTAGCTCTCCTCGACCATGAACACGCCGGAAAAATCTGCCGGAAGGTTCAAAATCTTGTCGTTACATGCGGTGTTGACGTGTCTGGCAAGAGGGAAAGGCTCTCCGGTCGCCTTCTTCGCCTCGAACTGCTCACGGTTGTCGAAGCTCCCCAGGAGAAGCCCCATGAAGTCATCCAGCTTTGACATTGTTCACTATTTCCTTTCCGATTGATAGGGGAATACGTCAATTCGTCGGTCAAGGATAGCCCTGGTTCTAGACGTCTGCGAAAACGTTACGGCAACCGCACGTTGACTTCAAATTACGCCTATGAAAGACCGACGGGCTTGGCGGGTTAGTTGGGCAACTGACAGCCGAGTCGGCGCCGTCTCTCAATCCGCCAGCACGTCGAAGCCGAGCGACTTGATGCTGCAGGCGTAGCCATGCGTGAAAAAAGACTCGGCCACAACAGTTCCAGAATCGTCGTCTACCCAGGCGTCTTGCGAAGGAAAACCACGCGCTAGGAAGCGCAAGGAGGAACCATATGTATATCCCGGACAGCTATCTCGATGAGCTTATCGCTTCCGACATCCCCAGCGGGATCGACCTGACCACGCATGTCCTGGGCATCGGCGCGCAGCCGGGCCGCATGGAGTACTACACGCGCGACGCGGCCCTGCTTTGCGGGACCGAGGAGGCCGCCCGCATCTTCAGCCGCTTCGGCTGTACGGTGGCCGAAGCGCTTCCCAGCGGCACCATGCTTGCGCCCGGCGTCGTGTTCATGACCGTTGAGGGCCCTGCTGCCGGCCTGCATATGGGCTGGAAGATCTGCCTGAACATCTTCGAGTACTATTGCGCGCTTGCCACCAAGGCCAAGCAGATGGTGGACGCCGTGCATGCCGCGAACCCGCTGTAGGGGAGCGTTGCCCCCCGGGCCGAGCGTTGAGCGCAGCCGCCGGCTTATCGGGCTGCGCTTTCGGGTCGCGGGTTCAGCTTGACGCCGCCTCGCGCGGCGCCAGGGCCTTTTGCAGCGTTTCGTCGTATTCGAAATCGAAATCGGATTCCACGGTGATGCCGCCGCCGACGCCGAGCGATGTCCTTTTCCCTTCTCGTACGATGGTTCGGATCGCGATGTTCAGGTCGCAGTCGCCGGTATCCGAGAAGTATCCGATGCTGCCCGTGTACAAGCCCCTGCTCGATCGCTCGAGCTCGTCGATGATCTGCATCGCGCGGATCTTCGGGGCGCCCGTGATGGAGCCTCCGGGAAACGCCGCCTGCACCGCGTCCACGGCGCACCGGTCTTCCCTGAGAGCGCCTTCGACGGTTGCCACAAGATGAAAGACCGTCGGATAGGCCTCGACCGAGAATCTGCCTGCGGTCTTGATGGAGCCCGGCTCGCAGGTGATCGACAGGTCGTTCCTTTCCAGATCGACGATCATCGTCAACTCGCTGAGATCCTTCTCGCTGCAGGCGAGCTCTTCGCGGTACGCAAGGTCCTCGGCAGGCGTGCGCCCGCGCGGGCGTGTGCCCTTTATCGGGCGCGTGACCGCATGGCCGGAGCGGATCTCCATGAATCGCTCCATGCTCGAGCAGCATATGTCGAGGCCCGGCGCTCGCAGGTAAGCGGAGAAGGGCGCGGGGTTGTAGGTGCGCAGATATCGGTAGATGCTGTAG
>OKVV01000193.1_pt1 | contig 47826 bp, 38 predicted proteins | sample 1606871 | NCBI WGS metagenome assembly OKVV01 (sample SAMN03281011, study PRJEB24777) | human gut metagenome | isolation source: fecal sample PR176 from 1 month old male Indian infant, caesarean delivered... | place: Singapore | collected 2006-01-13
GGGGCCCGCCGATCCCGCGCAGGTGACGACGGTCCGTACCGCGCGATCGAAGCTCCCCCACACGCGCGGCGCACGGCCGAACACGCTGGTGCAGCGTGCGGAAAGCTGGCCGAGCGTCATCTTCTCGGCGGGAGCGCACAGCTGGCCGTAGCCCTTCTCGGCGCAGCCGGCCTTCGGCTCCACCACGCCGCGCAGCGACAGCCCCAGCATGCCGGGCAGCATGCGCTGGGCGCGAGCGGAAACGTCGAGGGCGGTATGGAAGTTCATGAGCGCAACGCCCCGCTGAATGGCGCGATACACCACGGCGCCGGAGTTCAGCGCCGGCGACGAGGCCGGCTGAAACGACGTGGGCGGCGTCAGATAAGCCGGGTGATGCGTGACGAGCACGTTCGCGCCCGCATCGGCGGCCGCGTCGATGGCGCCCACCGTGGGGTCGAGCGCCACGGCCACCGCACGCACCGGTGCCGCCGGATCGCCCACCAGAAGGCCCGTGCGGTCCCATTCCTCGGCGTCGGCTGCAGGAAACTCGGCAAGGAGCGCCTGCTCGAGCGCGCCTACCGAAAGCTGGAAGCTCTTGGCGCGCAAGCCGCCGACCTCCACGCGCAAAAGCTCGGGCTTGCCTTCGCCCTGCACGCCCTTTTCCTTGGAACCTTCGATCTTGATCTTCTTCGAAGCCATGTCCATCAAGTCCTTCCATGTGATGAGGCTTCCCTTGGAACGGCCCGGGCCGCATGCCCCGGCCGTGCGCCCCGCCGCTTCGACGGGGCTTTCGCCGCTTTTACTCTAGCGCAATCTGGCGCCGGTCGCCCGTTGAGGTGGGAACCGTAACGCAGCGGTAGCCCGCCTCGTACATGGCAGCGAGCCCGGGCATGAGGTTACGGTCGACCACGGCCGGGTCATGCGCATCAGTGCCGATGGAGCATGGGATGCCGGCGCGGCAGAACGTGCGCAGAAGGTCGGGAGCGGGGAACAGCTCGGCGCACGCGTACGTGAGGCCCGAGGTGTTCACCTCCACCATACGACCGCTCGATTGCACGGCCTCGGCCGCCTCATCGTAGAGCGGCTGGGGGTTGAAGCTGGGACGATAGCCGAACTTCTTCACCAGATCGGGGTGCGCCATGCATGTGAAGGGCATGTCGGTGCAGCTGGCGGCCTGGCACCACACCTCGAAATAGCGACGCCATACGGAATCGACGCCCACGTCGTGCCAGCGCGCCTCTTGAGCCGGGTCGTCGAAGGCCCAGCCGTCAAGATAGTGCACGCTGCCGAGCACGTGGATGAAGTTGGAGAAGTCGAGCGCCGAGAAGTCGCGGTCCTCCTGCTCCCCGAGCCAATCGATCTCGCAGCCGGGGATGACCTGCATCTCGGGATGCGCGGCGGCAGCGGCCGCGATGTCGATGAGGTAATCGGGCAGGCGATCCCACGCCATGGAGACCACGTTGTCGGGATCCATTGTCGCCGACATGGGGTAATGCTCGGTGACGGCGATGGCGCCGAGCTTGGCGGCCGCGGCGGCGTCCACCAGCTCGGCAACGGTGCCGTGGCCGTGGCCGGTGTAGTTCGTATGCGTGTGCATGGTTACCAGTTCCATGCGGGCTCCTATCATTATGCAAAACCTGCCAACGCGGTGCAGCGGATTCGCGGGCCGGCGGGTTCGCTTGGCGAGGCGCGGCATCGCGGGGACGGGGGCGGCTGCCGCAGGCGATGAGCGATGGTGAAAACCATTGCGCTCAGCGGACCGTCTGCGGGGCGAACCTAGTCGGGGCCGCCTTCCGTCGGGGCCGAGCGATTCCCTATTCCCAGTTCAAAACCGAGTCGATGGCGTCCAGGAACGCCTGCACGTCCTCGGCGGTGGTGTAACGGCCCATGGAGATGCGCAGCGCCCCGTGGGCGGCGTCCGCATCGATGCCGATGGCGCGCAACACGTGGCTGGGCTCAAGCGAATGCGAGCTGCACGCCGATCCGCCCGAAACGCCGAAGCCGCGCATGTCGAAGCGCAGGATGAGCGTTTCGCTTTCCAGCGCATCGACGAGCACGTGCACGATGTTGGGCAGGTAGTCCTGCGAGCCGGGCGCTACCTGGACCGTGGGACGGACGCCGGGCTTTTCGGCAAGCGCGGCGTAGAGCTTGTCGCGAAGAGCCCCCAGGCGCGCCTGCTCGTCAGCCTGCTTTTCCTGGGCGACCTGGATGGCCGCGGCGAAACCCGCCGCGCCGCAGACGTTCTGGGTGCCGCTGCGACGGCCCGCCTCCTGGCCGCCTCCAAGCATGAAGGCGTCGAAGGGGGTGCGGCTTTTCACGTACAGCGCGCCGACGCCCTTCGGGCCGCCCACCTTGTGAGCGGAAAACGATGCGGCGTCGCAGCCCCAATCAACCACGTTGACGGGCACCTTGCCAAGCGCCTGCGTGGCGTCGGTGTGGAACAGCGCGCCTGCAGCGTGCGCTGTGCGGGCAAGCTCGGCCACAGGCTGCACCGAACCGACCTCGGAGTTCGCCGCCATGACGCTGACGAGCACCGTTTCGGGGCGCATAACCTGCTCAAGCGCGGCTACGGTTATGAAGCCGTTGCGATCTGGCTGCACGCGCGTGACCGAGAAGCCCATCTGCTCGAGGCGCTTGGCCGGGGCCAGGACCGCATCGTGCTCGATGGCGCTGACCACCACGTGCGGCTGGGCGCCGCCCGCGCCGCCGAGGCGTCGGGCATGGGCTGCCGCCTGCGCCAGCCCGATGATGGCGGCGTTGTCGGCCTCGGTGGCGCCGCTGGTGAGAACCACCTCGTCGGGACGCGTGGCGCCTAAAGCGTGCGCGATGGCGCGACGAGCATCCTCGAGCGCGGAAAACGCCGCACGGCCGGGGATGTGCAGGCTGTTGGCGTTGCCGCCGAAGGCGATGTTGGCACGGCCGGGCGCCATGTAAGGCGCCATAGCCTGAGCAGCTTCCTCGCAAAGCGGGGCAGTTGCCGCGTAATCAAGGTATACGTAGTTTTCCGGGACCTTCGCCACCATGGGACGCCTACGCCTCCTTGGATGCCAGCGCAGCCGCACGAGCCGCCTCGGCGGCCTGCGTGACCTGGGCGATGGCTGCCGCGGGATCATCGGCGCCGCACACGGCCGAGCCGCACACGAGCACATCGGCGCCGGCGGCTGCCACGAGCGGGGCGGTTTTCACGCCGATGCCGCCATCGACCTCGATGAGCGGCGCGGCGCCCACCGCGCGGGCGAGCTCGACCGTGCGCGCAACCTTGCGCTCGGAGCCCTCGATGTAGCTTTGGCCGGAGAAGCCCGGCTCGACGGACATGATGAGCACCATGTCGAGCTGCGCCATGACCGGGGCGAGCACCTCGACGGGGGTATGGGGCTTGACGGATGCGGCGGCCTTCGCGCCGGCGGCATGGATCATCTCGACGGCGCGCTCAAGCTGATAGCCCGCGGCGGCCTCTGCGTGCACGGTGACGATATCGGCGCCCGCTTCGAGGAACCACGGCAGCTGCTCAAGCGGGTTCGAGATCATGAGATGCACGTCGAGCGGCATGTCGGTAATCTTCTTCAGCTGCTTGACCACGGGCACGCCCATGGTGAGGTTCGGCACGAAATGGCCGTCCATGACGTCGACGTGGACGTAGCCGGCGCCGCCGGCCTGAATGGCCTCGATGTCGCGCTGGAGGTTCATGAAGTCCGCCGACAGGATGGACGGCGCGATTTTAACCGGTTGGAACACGTTTGGCCCCTTCCCTTCCAAGCTCATAGGTTATGTGCGTATTCTACCGCACCTGCGCCAAGGCAGCGGCGGCGCGGGCGCGGCGGGCATATAATGCTGACAAGAACGAGGAAAGGGGCTTCATGGACGGCGACCGCCCGACATATTACAGCTACTTCACCCCCGCCGGCCCCATCACCGTGGCGGCGAACGGACGGGCCATCACGCGCATCGCCTTGGGAAAAGCCCCGCTTGCGGGCGTTTGCGCGCCGAGCGAGCTGACGAACAAGGCAGCGACGCAGGTGCAGGAGTATCTGGCCGGCAAGCGCACGTCGTTCTCCCTGCCGCTGAGCCCCTGTGGCACACCGTTTCAACAGCAGGTGTGGAACGCGGTGGCCGACATCCCCTATGCGCAAACCGCAACGGCGGCCGATATCGCCTGCCGCATCGGGCATGCCGGCGCGCATCGGGCGGTGGGCGCTGCGACGCGGGCCTGTCCGTTCGCCATCGCGGTACCGCTGCATAGGCTGGTGCGCGCCAACGGCCAGCCCTGGGGAGAGGGCAAGCCCGCACGCGTGCGCGGAGCTTTGCTCAAGCTCGAGCAAAGCCGCTGATTCCGAAGCGACCTGCCGGGACGAAGGCGGCGACGAACTTCGCAGCCGCTTCGGCATCGCGCAGACCGCGAATAGCAAGGAAGCCGCCGGCTCGCAGATCATCATCGGCAGAGACGACGAAAGGAGATCGCGGACATGTCGAAATTCGTGATGCCCATAACCACGGCGGTATTGCTGTTCCCGCTGATAGCGGCACTGATCACCGCCCCGTTTCTCATCTACAAGTATCGCAAGGTGGGGAGCGTTCCGTGGCTTCATGCCGCGGCGATGTACTCGTTCGTGTTCTACCTGATGTGCGCATACTTTCTGGTGCTGTTACCGCTGCCTGCCGATCGCACGGCGGTGGTCGCGTACGCTCAGACGCCGCAGCTTATCCCATTCCAGTTCGTGCGCTCGTTTCTGGCCGAAACCACCGCACGCCTCGACGATTCCTCCACCTGGCTCGCCGCCATCTGCGACCCGTATATATACGAGGCGTTTTTCAATGTGCTGCTGCTAGTGCCGCTCGGCGCGTACCTGCGCTACTACTTCCACCGACCTTGGTGGCAGACGCTCCTGATAGGCTTTTGCGTGACGCTGTCGTTCGAGACGACGCAGCTCACCGGCATCTGGGGCATCTACGAGCACCCGTATAGGCTCTTCGACGTGGACGATTTGATGACGAACACGCTGGGATGCATGGTCGGGTTCTGGCTTGCCGGGCCGGTCATGCGCGTGTTACCCGATGTCCGCGTTGCCGCACGGCAGGCCGCCGAGCGCGGAACGACCGCATCCGCCACGCGGCGCGCGCTGACGTTCGGACTCGACCTTGCGCTTTCGCAAGCGCTTGCCGGGTGCGGCTATTTCGCCGTGCACGCTGTAAACGGAAGCCGGCTGCTTGCAGGCTTCGGTATCGAGCACGCCACGTTCTGGACATGCGAATGCGCGGCCATCGCCGCGGTGTTCGCCTTGTTCCCCGTGATCACGCGCGGACAGACGCCCGCGCAAAAGCTGCTGCGCCTGCGCATCGTTCGACCCGATGCCGCGCCGGCATCCGGCGGGCAGATCGTCTGCCGTTACGCCACCTTGTTCGCCATCGTGCTACTGCCCGCATGGGCGTTCGGGCTGGTCGCAGGCGTAGACGATATCCCTACCACCCCCGCCGAGCTGCGCACGCTCGCGTCGCTGTGCGTGCACGATAAGACGGCCTTGACCCTTATATGGTGTGCTGGCGTGCTCGCATGGGCGGCCACGCTCGCCGTGCGCGCATGGCGGGCCTGGCGCGGACGGGCGCCGTTCATCATGCTCAACGGCCTTATCAGCGATACCCGCATCATGACCGAGGATGGCATCAAGCAGATTCGCGAGCGCACGCACGTGCTCGATGTGGGCAAGGTTGCCGAATTGGAGCAGCGCATCGCGGCTGGCGGAACTTCGCTTGGCGCATTGATGGAGCGCGCCGGATGCGCCATAGCCGACCAAATGCGCTCGTGGGTTCCCGACCCAGCGCCGATCTTGATCTTAACGGGAAGCGGGAACAACGGCGGCGACGGCTGGGTATGCGGACGTGCGCTCGCGCAAGCCGGATGGCCCGTTGCGCTTGCGTGCCCGCGACCGCCCGAGCAGCTTTCCGCCGAGCCTGCGCGAACGGCTGCGTTCGAGGCGGTTACCGCCGCCGAAGCGCACGGATGGCCGCTTTCCGTGCTGGTCGCGCCGACGTCGGAAGAGCTGTCGCGCGAGTTCGATCGCGCCAGCGGCGTGGTAGACGCCATCCTTGGGACGGGCTTCTCCGGCATGCAGGTGCGCGAACCGTACGCAACCTGGATACAGCTTGCGAACCGCCGGCGATTCCACGGCAAGCTGACCCGCAAGCGGATAGGCGGCGCGCGGCATCCACAGGCCGGCAAGCGCACGCCGGCTCATGCGAAGGCGGCGGGCAAGGCGAAGGACGCGCCGTTCACCATAGCGGCCGATGTCCCCTCCGGCGTTTCGGCGCAAACCGGCGATGCCGCCCTGCCCCGCATCTATGCCGACGAAACCGTCACCATGATCGTGTACAAGCCAGGCCTGCTTGCCCGCAAGGCCGCCCCCATGACCGGCGTCGTGCGGCTTGCGCCCCTCATCGATGACGTCGAGCGCTACCTTGACGCTATGACACAATCGGGGAGTGCGCCATGTGGCAGGGCGCGCGAAGCCGATCCCACCTGACGGTAAAGCAAGTCGATACTTCGGCACACTTGCCTAGATGTCTCTCCTCTTCGCTTCCTACGCGCCCCGAACGCTACTCCTCGCCGTGCATTTCCCGCAGGAACTTCGCCACGGGGCCGAAGAGGTTGTCCTTTTCCGTAAGGCGGAAATACTTCAGCGGCAGCTGCAGCTTGCGCTTGTCCGACAGATAGCGGCCGCCGGCGCGACGCACGGGCGCCATCTTGTCGCGCGGGATGTCGATGGGCTCCACCACCAGCTTGCCGGCCACCACCGATACCGTTTTGATATGGTGCTCGTTGGCGAACGCCTTGATGCGCGCCTTCTCGAACAGGTTCTGGGCTTCCTGCGGCATATCGGGGCGCTTGCCCGCCAAATCGTTGTAGATGTCCTCAACGGCGCCCACCGTGGCCGCGCTGGCGATCTTGCGATACCACAGCACGCGCTCGTCAGCCTCAGGCACATATTCCTCGGACAGGTACGTGCGCCCCGGCAAGTTCACCGTTATATCGGACAGCGCAGGCGGCAGGCCCTCGGCGGCCTTCAGATCGCCCTCGCGCGTGGCGTTCACGGCCGCGCCGAGCATCTGCGCGAACAGGTCGAAGCCGACCGCCGACATGTTGCCGGACTGCTCAGCGCCCATAAGGCTGCCGGCGCCGCGGATCTCAAGGTCGCGCATGGCGATGCGCATGCCGCTTCCCAAGTCCGTGTGCTCGTCCAACGCCGTCAGGCGCGCCTGCGCCTCCTCGGTGAGGCTGACGTGTTCGGGGAACATGAAGAACGCGTACGCCTGGGTGGAGCCACGGCCCACGCGCCCCTTCAGCTGATACATCTGCGCCAGACCCAAACGCTGTGAATCCTCGATGATGAGCGTGTTCGTGTGCGGGTTGTCGATGCCGGACTCGATGATGGTGGTTGCCACCAGCACATCGAGCTGTCCGGCGGAAAACTCCTCCATCACCTTCTCCAGCGAGTCCTTGTCCATTTGCCCGTGCGCCACGCCCACGCGCGCCTCCCCGGCTGCGGCCTGCACGCGTCGCACCGCTTCCTCGATGGACCGGACGCGGTTGGAGACATAGTACACCTGCCCGCCTCGAGCAAGCTCGCGCCTGATGGCGGCGCTGACCACGTCGGGATCCCACTCGCCGACGTGAACCTCGACGGGGCGTCGATCGTCGGGCGGCGTGAGGATGAGGCTCATGTCGCGCACGCCCGACAGCGACATCTGCATGGTGCGCGGGATGGGCGTTGCCGAAAGCGTGAGCACGTCGATGCTCTCGCGAAGGTTCTTCATCTGCTCCTTGTGGCCCACGCCGAAGCGCTGCTCCTCGTCGATGATCACCAAGCCCAGGTCATGGGGGTTCACATCGCGCGACAGCAGGCGATGCGTGCCTACGAGCACATCCACGCTACCGTCCGCGAAACCCTTGAGCGCCGCAGCCTGCTGCTGCGGCGTACGGAAGCGGCTGAGCACCTCGACGGTCACGCCGAACGGCTCGAAGCGGTCCTTGAAGTTCGTGAAATGCTGCTGAGCCAAGATGGTGGTCGGACACAGCACCATAACCTGCTTCTTATCCTGCGTAGCGGCGAAGGCGGCGCGCAGAGCCACCTCGGTTTTCCCGAAGCCGACGTCGCCGCACACCAGGCGATCCATGGGCTTGGCGCTGCGCATATCGGCCTTCACGTCGGCGATGGCGGCCAGCTGATCGGGGGTTTCCCGATACGGGAACGCCTCCTCCATCTCGATCTGCGCCGACGTGTCGGGTCCGAACGCGTACCCTTGCGCGCTGGCTCGGCGTGCGTACACGTCAACCAGGTCGAACGCGAGTTTCTTGGTGGCCGCGCTCGCCTTCTTCATGGCGCGCGACCAGTCGGCCGTGTTCAGGCGGGTGCATCGCGGCGTGGAGCCCTCGGGGCCGACGTAGCGCGTGACGCGGTCGAGCTGTTCGACCGGCACGAACAGCTTGTCGCCTTCGGCGTATTCGAGCAGCAGGTAATCGCGTGCCGTGCCATCGATCTCGCGACGCACCAGCTCCTTGAAGTGCGCAATGCCGTGCTGCGCGTGCACAACGTAATCGCCCGGCTTATACGGGAACGTGATCTCGGTGATGTCGATATGGCGGCTAGGACGCGCGGTGGAGGCCCCTTGGGTGTCGGACACGCTGACCATGCCGAGCTTCGCCTTCGGGATGATCATTCCCAACGGGATGTCCACGTCGACGACGTTGACGACCCCGCGGCGCAGGCGGCGCTTCTTCTGCCCGTCGGTGTCATCCGGGTTTTCCTCGGCATCAAGCCATTCTTGAATGGGAAGGCCGTGATCGACGAAGGCGAGCATCATATCGGCACGGCTTCGGCGGTTCGGGGCGCTGAACACCACCGTATAGCCATCGTCGACCAATGCGCGCAGGCGGCCGAACAGCTTATCGGGGTGCCCCGCCGCCTCGACGCGCTTCACCGGCAGCTCGACATCCACGTTGCCGCCAACGCGCATGATGGACACGTACGTTGCACGCTGGCACTCGCCGAAGCTGACCTGCGGAGCCGGGCGGAACAGCCCCTCAAGGGCGATGTTGGTGCCCTTGGCCTTCGCTTCCAACTCCTCGCTGGCGTGCATCATGTCATCGAACAGGCTTCGCGGCTCGATAAGCACCGAAAGCGCGTCACGGCGCAGATAGGCGCCGAGCGTGACCGGCTTATCATAGAGGTAGGGCAACAGCACATCGCTTCCCTCGAAGCGCAATCCGCCCTCAGCGTTCTCCAAATGTTCGGAAACGCTGCGCAGCGCGGGGTTGGTTCCCGCCAGCGCCGCAAGCTTCTTTCGCGCACGCGCCAGACCCGATTTGCTGCAAGAGAACTCGACGACGGGATAGATATCGACGTTTTGCAGGCTTGAGATGGTCTGGCCCGTTGACGGCACGATGCGGCGGATCTCGTCCAACTCGTCGCCGAAGAAGTCGAGGCGAACGGGGAAGCTCAGATTTCCCGAATAGACGTCCACCGTGCCGCCGCGCGTGCAAAAAGTGCCCGGGCCATCAAGCTCGCCGGTGTTGGAGAACCCGCGCGATTCCAGAGCATGGATAAGACCGTCGAAATCCTGGATGCCTGCAGCCTGCGCGCCCGGCATGTCTGCCAGCTCCTGGCCGCAGACGAAAGACAGCGGCGTCGATGCGTTGGCATTGGCCGGCGGCAAGGTGCGCAGCAACGCCCGCGCGCTTGCGACAACGACCACCTGCCGTCCGGTCTGCAGCGCATGCGCCGCCTCCATACGCCGAGCAACGGTGGCAAGATCCGCGTGCTTCTTGTCGAACGGCAGATCGGCGCGCTCGGGGAAGCGCAGCACCTTGTCCTCGCCCAGATAGGCGGAAAGGCTGCGGGCGAACGACACGGCGGCGTCCTCGCCCGCCACCACCGCAAGCGTGGTCTGCGGCTTATGAGAGAATCGCGCGGCGACCATGAACGGGCGTGCGCTGTTCGCGATGCCCAACGTGCCATCGTCACCGGCATCGAGATTGGACCAGAATCCATCCAAGCATTCCGAGCGCTCGAGCGCGAAGCGCAGAGAATCGATAAGCATACGTTGCATTCCCCCATCACCATCGGCCAGCCCAAATGGCGCCATACGCATCCGAGCCTGCTTGCGCAGCTTTCTTTCGATGAAGCCGCGTATTTTTCAAGGTGAAAAGTGTATCACGCACCTTCTTCATCGCTCGAGACGCCAAGCCCAAGCCACACGTAAACAGCAACATCCGTTCGTATTCCAAATCTTCACGGCAGCCTTCCATCAGAACGAGCAAAGCCGTTACACGGAGCCGAAGGAGCCAACCAGACAACCACGCCAAGCGCCCGAACAGGCAGGTTTGATATCAGAAGGTGAACGCAAGGTAAATTCTTGATTTATCTGGTTTTATTCGGGGTATCCTATGCTTACCATGTTGACTTCGGTATGGTTTATATGTCCAGATAACATAACGATTTTGCAGCGTAAAAGCTGCATACAACATCATTCGATATACTGCTGTTGAAATGACCCAGAATCGGAAGGATCGCCCATGCCGCGCGAGTTGATGAAGGAAAAAAGGGAACGCGCGATAGCCATCGCCCAGAGAATGGACGAGCACTTTCCAGCCGCTGAGTGCGCGCTGCATTATTGGGGCGACCCTTTCAAACTGACTATAGCGGTATTGCTGTCGGCGCAAACCACCGACAAGGGCGTCAATAAGGTCACGCCAGCATTATGGGAACGTTACCCGACACCGCAAGCACTAGCCAATGCCGATGTAAACGAAGTGGAGGAGATTATCCGCACCATCGGCTTCCACCATGCGAAAGCCGCGAACTGCATCAAATGCGCTCGAATGGTGATTAGCGACTTCGGCGGGGAAATCCCGCAAGATATGACATTGATTCAAAAACTACCCGGCGTAGGGCGCAAAACTGCCAACGTAGTGCTCAATGAAGCCTTCGGCATTGTGGAGGGCATTGCGGTGGATACGCACGTGTTCCGTATCGCGCACAAGCTGAAGCTGGTAGGACCCTCGGCGGATACACCCCAGAAAACCGAAGACACGCTCCTCAAACTTTATCCGAGGCAGTATTGGGGACCGATTAATCACCAGTGGGTGCTGTTCGGAAGGCAAATCTGCATCGCTCGTCGTCCAAAATGCGCAGAGTGTTTCTTAAGCGATCTTTGCCCGAACAGCGGAAAATGAACGAGTTGAATGAGGCACCTAAAACCCTGTAACGCTATAAGTGAACGAATAGTCGTTCGCATCAAACTTCATCAATCGTCGCGCACGCATGCAGATATGGACGATTCTTTGCAGGCCGAGAGCTGTCGCGAGCAGCAATCACTTGAGCACGTGATTCCGTTTAACGAATAACTTCACCGGCCTGCCCATTTGAGTCGTTATGCTCAGAACGAAAATGGGCGCCCCCCAATAATGCAGGGAGACGCCCAGAAACCTACGAAATAACGAGCCAAAACCAAATAGGCTCAGCAGACTACTCTATCGAAGCCTTCAGGGATAACGGGCAGCCCAGTCGCGCCAGTTCGCCGACCACAACGTCTACCAGCAGCGGCAACGCATCATGCACAGGCCTGGTAAGCCCTTCGGTCGCTTCGGCAGGAGAAGCGTTTTCCACCTGCATACCCAGACACAGGCCCTCAGCTTGATATCCCAATAGCGCAGCGGAATCGAACAAGTCGATCAGCTTCAGATCATGCAAACTTGCCGTGATACCGACATGGCGCGCCATCGCATCGGGCGCATAACGAAGCACCGTGCCAGCAGGCTGACCGGAATCATCAACTGCATCGACGGTCAAGATCACGTCGAATTCACGCACACGATCGATCATGGCAAGCGACAAGCAACCAAGGTCCAACAGCTCAACGTTATCCGGAATGTCATACGATGTCATAAGCTCGTCATAGACGGCAGGCCCGACACCATCGTCGAGCATCAATCGATTGCCAACACAAAGGACCGCCACACGCTGCGGGCGCATTTTCTCGGGAACAGCCAGATTGCTGGCGACGTACTCGCGCAAACCCCAGCCATCCTGTTTACAAGCCATGCTTTAACCCTCCATACCCGGACGGATCATCAAGTTGTACCACGTAGCGAAGCCGAGCATCGCAAGCCCGATCACAACGCAAACCACAGCCCAAATACGTTCACGACGCACGTACGTTTCCTTGGAAACGCCTCGAGCTACCGCACGATGCGCTGCAAAGGGCTGGCTCAGCCGAGAGAACAAGAACGTGACCGCAACCAGCACAACGCCGATAATCACGGCAAACGCAATCGCAAGCGACGTGCGTTCCGAATACGCAGCATAGAACAGATTATCGGCAACCAGCCACAAAGGATAGAACAAGATGGTAGCCCAAAAGCCATGAGCCGGACCCCAAATGGGGGGCAAGAACAGCGCCCCGATGTTCCAACGGGGAATACCTTCAAGGAACTTCTCTTCGCAGGTGATCTGCTCTTTGGTTAGCTCAGCCATACATAACCAATCTATCAGGGGATATGACACACAATAAGGTTTCAGATAATTGTACCCACACGTCAGCGCATTGGCGGCGCAAGGCAAAAATCGCCACAGGATTCCATGCACGAGCCCATTACCTCAAGATGCAAAAAAGCCCGACCGCCGAAGCGATCGGGCTTTCAAATCAGCTGCAAGGGTAGATAGCTAAAAACTAGTGCTGCTTGCCGTGACCCATGTCATCCTCGCCGATGATGTTGTGGATGTCGGGATCGTAGACCAGACCGCCATGCTCCTTATGGAAGAACATGAGCAGCGTAGGAGCGATGCCCTCAACGTTGGCCAGGTAGATGTGGATGAACATGAAGCAGATGAACACGAACATCATGAAGTAGTGAATGATGCGCATGCTCATGATGCCGCCCACCAGAGACGTGCCCGCTGCGAAGAACGGGATCTCAGAGGTGGGAACCCACAGAGCCAGGCCCGTGTAAAACATCAGAATGATGAGCACGGGGATGAACAGATAGCTGATCTTCTGCGGGACGCCCAGCTTAGCGGACAGCGGGTGATCCTTCTTGAAGAACAGATAGTACTTGATCCACTGCGGACCCTGATGCAGGTTATCCTTCTGCGGAAGCCACGTCTTGTAGTCGGTAACCTGCTTGCGGGTACCGCCGGTCGGCGAAGACTTCACGATGAAGGCCATGATCAAACGGCAGATGCAGTTGATGAACAGCACAAAGCCGAAGAACACGTGCAGACCGCGGGCCATGGACTCAAAACCCCAGAAGAAGGGGTAGTGAATATAAAAGCCGGTGAAAATCAGCAGAACCATGGCAACAAGGTTAATCCAGTGCGTGATCACGAACGGCATCGGATGAGCTTCACGATAGTGTGCCAGATGCGCCATGTTACTTCACCCCCCAAGGGCTCGTGACGGTTTCGAAACGCTTGCCCGTGGCAGGCTCGGAGATATGAACCGAGCAGGCTGTGCAGGGGTCGAAGGAGTGCACCGTGCGCAGCGCGTTGATGGGCTTCTCGATATCGCCCACCGGCACGCCGATCAAAGCCTCCTCGAGCGGGCCGTGCTGGCCCTTCTCGTTCTTCGGAGCCAGGTTCCACGTGGACGGGATGATGATCTGGTAACCCTGGATCTTGCCGTCCTTGACCGACTCGCTGTGGTAAAGAGCGCCACGCGGGGCCTCCCAGAAAGCGGAGCCTTCGCCAGTGTTGGTCTCAGGAGCGCGGAAGTACTCGGAGTCGCCGGACTTCACGGCCTCGATCAGCTCATCGACCCACTCCTTCATGCACGTGGCGATGTAGAGCGTCTCGATCTGGCGGAAGGCGGTACGACCGAGCGTGGACTGAGCCACGGACAGGTCGCCCTCATGGCCAAGGGCCTTGAGGAACGCATCCACGTGCTCCTTAACGAACGGCACATTGCGCTTGTAGGCAGCCAGGACACGGGAAAGGCTGGTGGCCTCCATGGAGTTGCTGTTGTAGGTCGGGCACTTCACCCAGGTGTAGCGATCGTTCACGTTGTAGTCGGTGTACTGGGGCTCGGTGGTGAAGTTCGGCGCCTGATAGGTCTCGGAGCCCTTGTACCAGGAACGGCCGACCCACTCGGCGATGGCCTTCTCGTCAGGCTCGGAGAGGTTGAGGTTCTCGTCGAGCACGCCGGAGGGCAGGTAGCGGTTGGACATCTTGAAGTCCTCGCGCTCGAAGACGCCCCAAGCGATGTAGCGACCCGGGCCCTTGCCGTACCCGAAAGCATCAGCATAGTACGGGGCGATAGCCAGCACGTCGGGGATCATGGTCGCCTCGACCCAGTTGTACAGCTCGTCGACGAGCAGCTTCAGGTCGTCGAGCTTCTGGTCGGTGGGCACGAAGGCCGTGCCGCCCGGACGCAGGGTCATGATATGCGGCATCTTGCCGCCCAGCAGGGCGCTGATCTGGGAAGCCTTGGCCTGCATGCCCAGGGCCTCCAGGTAGTGGGCCGTGCAGATGAGATCGAGCTCGGGCGGCAGCTTGAAGCCGGTGCCGTCCTCGGCATCGAACCAGTTGCCGCTGAAGATGGACAGCTGGCCGTTCTCGGCGAACTGGGACAGATGCTCCTTCAGGGCAACGAAGTCGCTGTTCATGGAAGCGCCGGCAGCACGAGCCAGATCCATGGCGTCGGCCGGGTCGGCCTTCAGCGCGTTCAGCGGGTTGACGTAGTCAAGTCCGGCCAGGTTGTAGAACCACAGGATGTGGCTATGCAAGAACTGGGCGCCTTCCTGGATGTTACGGATGATGCGGGCGTTGTTGGAGATGGTGATGCCATAAGCCTTCTCGGTAGCGATGGAGCTGGCGTGGGCGTGAGACACGGGGCAAACGCCGCAGATGCGCTGCACGATCTGAGCAGCGTCCTCGGGCGTGCGGTTCTCAACGACCAGCTCGATGCCGCGGAAGCAGCCACCGGATACCCAGGCGTCGGATACCTTGCCGTTCTCGACTTCCATCTCAACGCGCAGATGGCCCTCGATACGGGTTACGGGATCGATTACGGAACGCGTCATGGCTTACCTCCCTTCCTTGGTTGCATTGGGGTCGTCGTGACCGGTGTCTTCCTTGTACATCTTCTGGCGATCGGCCTCGGACACCTCGTAGGTACCCACGGACTTCTCGGGGTGCTTGGCATCCCAAGCGCGCTTCTTCTCGAAGTCCGCGCCGCCGTCCATGCGGCCGGTGGCCTTCATACCGAAGCCGTGCACCACGAGCGCTGCGGCCAGAAGGCCGGTCACGCCCACGGCGATGGTGGTGGGCTGCACATCCCAGTCGCCGATATGCAGGCTGCGGTGACGCTTCAGGAACGGGGTGTTGACCTCGACCCAGTTCTGACCCGGGTCGTTGGGGTTGGCCTCGCAGCAGCCGATGCACGGGGCGCCGGCCTGGACGCACCAGCTGCGACGGTCGTTCCACATGACCACGCCGCAGTTGGACTTGGTCTGAGGACCGCGGCAGCCCAGCGGATACAGGCAGTAGCCCTTCTTCTCCTCTTCGGAACCGAATTCGTATACGAACTCGCCGTTCTCGAAGTGGCCGCGACGCTCGCAGTTGTCATGGATGGTCTGGTTGAAGATGCCGGCCGGCTTGCCCTCGGAGTTGAGGTCAAGATCGGCGGGCTTGAGCTTCATGAGCACGACGTCGACAAGCAAGCTGGTGAGCCACTCGGGGTTGGCCGGGCAGCCGGGGACGTTGACGACGGGCACGTTGATGCCGGCCTTCTTAAGGTACTGCTGCACGCCCATGGCATCGGTGACGTTGGGCTTTGCGCCCATCCAACCGCCGTTGACGGCGCAGGAACCCAGCGCGACCACGGCGTTGGCGTTCTTTGCAGCCTCGATCAGGTGCTCGGTACCGGGCTTGCCGGCCACGCGCAGGGCGTTGCCGCCCCACTTCTCCTGAATCGCGCCTTCGTAGATGAGGATGTAGTCACCGGCCTTGATGGTCTGCTCCTTGGCCTCCTCCATGGAGTAGCCCGCTGCAGCGGACAACGTCTCGGAGTAGTTCAGGGAGATCATGTCCAACACCACCTCTGCGGCGTTGGGCGTCTGAGCCTGGGCGAACGACTCGGTGCAGCCGGTGCAGGATGCGCCTTCAACCCAGATGACCGGGTAGAGGTTACCCTTCGTGGCGCCGATGACGGACGTCTCGAGAGCCTGGGCTACCTGCGGGACCGTCAACTGGGACAGTCCGGCAGCAGCGGCCACGGTACCGCACAACTTCATGAAGTCGCGACGGGTGACCCCCCTAGCCTCGAGCATGTTCGCGAACGCGGACATTGCGGCCTCTCCTTCCATACGCACACCTCCTTACAGGTGTATCTCGTCTGGCCTGTTTCCAGGCCCTTTTGCATATGGAGCGAAGATACGCAAAGAGCGCGCGGCCAATGCTCGGCTAATGCCGGCGATCGAGCTAGCAGCCTAAATGGCGCCGCACGCAACGCGACGGAAGGCGCAGGGCTTGCAGAACCCGGGCCTTCCGTCGTGAAACGCGCACGCACGCCTTCGCCGATTGGGGATGAAATCGCAGACTTCCATCCCCAGTCGTCTCCACTCCTGTTCGTTATGTTATCACTCGCGCTTTTTTATACAGAACCGTTATCATATCTCCGCAAGATAAATGAATAAATCTGCATGAAGGAGCTTCGCATGACAGCTGAACCCCCATCCGCGTTCGCTTACCTGGGTCCCGCCGGAACCTATCACGACGAGGCTGCGCGCGCATTCGCCAAACGTTTGGGCATAGACGACCCGCAGCTTATCGAGTGCCCCTCGCTGTCCGAGGTGTTCGACTGCGTTGACCGCGGGAAATGCGAATACGGCGTAGTGGCCACGGAGAACGCGCTTGAAGGGCCGGTGACCGCCACGCTCGACAATTTCGCGTTCCGCTCGAGCGCCACCATCTTGGGCGAGCATGTGCTCGACATCCATCATTGCCTGATCATGCATCCCGAGGCCACCTTGGACGACGTGAAAACGATTGCCAGCCACCCGCAGGGCCTGGCGCAGTGCCGCCGCTACCTCAATGAGAACCTGCACGGCATCCCCACCGTCACCGTGGCATCCACCGCCGATAGCGCCCGCCGCGCGGCGTCTGACAAGTCCATCGCCGGCATCGGCAACGCCTTCGCCGCCCAGCTTTACGGCGCGCGCGTGGCCGAGACGGGCATCGAGGATCACTTCGGAAACCAGACGTCGTTCGCTCTCATCGGCCGCCAAGGCCATGTCCCGGTGCTCACGGGCAGCAAGTTCAAGACGTCGCTGGCCCTGTTCCTGCAGGCCGACCGCCCCGGCGCGCTGCTCATGATCTTGTCCGAATTCGCCTACGCCGGCATCAACCTGGTCAAGATTCAGAGCCGCCCCACCAAGCAGGCGCTCGGCGACTACATGTTCTTCGTGGACATCGAAGGCTCCACGCAAGACCTCGAGGTGCAAACTGCCCTGAACTGCCTGCGCCTGAAGCTGCGCGAGGTGAAGGTGCTCGGCAGCTATCCGGTGGACTAGCGCTTCGGAAGCGCTGCGCGAACGGGATAGTGCCGAAGCGAAAAGCAGCCCGCGCCCCGTTCGCCGTTCACGATGAAAGCGGCGAACGGGGCGCGGGCGCCTATACGATCGAAGCCCAAGGCCTTGCGCGCACTTATATATATGCAGCGAAACGAAGCGGCCGCCCCAAGGAGCGGCCGCTTCGCCGTTTAAAGGGCGATGACGCCAAGGTGCTCAAACAGCGTTTTCACGCCGATGAGGATGAGTACCGCGCCGCCCGTGATGGTTGCGGGTTTCTCGAAGCGCGCGCCGAAAAAATGGCCAACGGCAACGCCTACGAAGCTGAGCATGAGCGTGACCACGCCGATGATGGCCACGCTCGGCACGATGGCCACCTGCAGAAACGCGAAGGTGATGCCCACGGCAAGCGCGTCGATGCTGGTAGCTATGGCCAGCATGATCAGCTCCTTGAGGTCGAGCTTGGCGTCTTGCGCTTCTTCGCCCTGTTCGTCGTCCTCATGGAACGCATCCCAGAGCATCTTGCCGCCCACGAACGCCAGCAGCGCGAACGCGATCCAGTGGTCGATGGGCGTGATAAGGTCGGCAAGCTGACTGCCCAGGGCCCAGCCGATAAGGGGCATAAGCGCCTGAAACCCGCCGAAGAACAGCGAGATGATGGTTGCCTGCCTTATGTTCAGGCGACTCATACCAAGCCCTTTGCAAACGGAAACGGCGAAGGCGTCCATGGAAAGCCCCACGCCGATCAAGAACAACTCAACGAATCCCACGATGACCCTCTCTTCTTGAACCATACCCCCATCGGGCGCATGAACCCGCACCCCCGAACGGACGCATAACGCTACGTCCCCGAAGTATCACGATCCGGACATTTCGGACATTTCGGGGACGTAGCGTTATGCGTCCGAAATTTGCGGGCCGCTATTCTTTATGGGAACAGACGCCCGTCCTCCTGGCGGAAGAAGCCTTCCCGTTCCAGGTCGGCGCAGATGCCGGCGAACAGCTGCGGGTCGACCGCATCCCGCCCGGCCGCGCGCTCCTCGGCGTCCAAGCGCGCCGCCGCCTGCTCGACGGCGATGCCTGGGCATGCCAGCACGATGCGCACCAGGCATGCTCGCTTCTGGCGGCGCGATCCCTCGAACGCCGACTGACGCGTGTAATGCGCGCTGCGCCGCGAGGCGTTTCCCACCTGCGACTTCAGATCCGCGCCAACATCCAACAGCGCGTAATACCACCGGCGAACCTGGCCCGCTTCGGGGCAGCAGGCCGCCACCAAAGGCTCAAGCTGCTTGTCCGAAACCGTTTCGCAATCGGGGAACAGCGTGTGGATGAACACGGTGCGAACGTTCGTCTCGATATAGATAGCGGGAAGGTTGCGTGCGAACGCGGTGACGCCGGCGGCCGTTGCCGGACCGATACCCGGCAGCTCCCGCAACTGCTCCACCGTTTCGGGCAGGCGCCCGCCGAAGCGCTGCGAGCATTCCTCGGCCGCGCGCTTGAGCGCCAAGGCGCGGCGGTTATAGCCGAGCCCCTGCCATTCGGCCAACACATCGGCGGGCGCCGCGGCCGCCAGCGCATCGGGGGAAGGGAACATGCCCATCCAGCGCTCCCACCGCCCCAGCACGCGCTTGACCTGCGTTTGCTGGAGCATGACCTCGCTCACCAGCACGCCGTAGGCGTCATCGATGCCGCGCCACGGCAGATCGCGGTAGAGTCGCTGCCCCTCGGAGAGCACGTAGCGGCAAAACTCGTCCTGAGACATGGCGGCGCCCGCGGGCCAAACCGCGGACGCCGCAAGATCGGCTATGCTTTTGCGCGCCACGCCTACGACTGCGCTTCCTCGATAGCGAGCTGCGCGGCGCAGCCGCCGCACACGTCCACCGGGCAGGACATGCGGGCCGTGGGAGGCGCCGAATCGATGGCCTTCCTGATGACGGGGTGCCGGCCTCCCTGCTCCATGAGCTCCTTGAGCGTGATGGAGTCGAAATAGCTGTTCAGCAGGCTGTCCGCGCCCATCCACAACTTGTTGTACGAGCACCCTCCGCGACGCTTGCAATACTCGGCGTCCACCGCGCACAGCGAGACGCTAACAGGCCCCTGCACCGCCTCGAGCACCTCGAGCAGCGTGATCTGAGCCGGGTCGCAATCGAGCGCAAGGCCGCCGCGCGCGCCGCGCACCGTCTTGATAAGCCCGCCTTTCACCAGGTCGTGCTGGATGCTGCGCGCAAACGCATACGGGATGTCCTCCTGCTCGGAGATGTCAGCGACCGAAACATAGGAGTCGCCGCTTTCGTAGGCTGCCTCCAAGATGCGAAGCGCGTAATCGCAACGCCGCGTGATATCCATTACTGCCCGTCCCCCTTCAACAGGTCGTCTAAATGGTCGAGCTCCCTCCTAAAGTCATCGACCACCGCTTGCTCGAGCGCCTTGTACTCCGGCGAATCGAGCGGCTGATATGCAGCCAGTTTATCGAACAGGTTGTCCGTAGTCACCGGAATGTAGCGCCGCTTGGTAAGACTGTCCTTATACGCTTCCTCGATGGCCTCGCGCGCCGCCATGTGCATATCGAAACGCGGCATGCCCTGCGAGAACCTGACCAGCTGATCGCGGTCGACGCCGCGCACGGACGGATGTTCGCGGGCGATCTCCATCCAGATGTCGGCACGTTCCTTCTCAGTGGGATAATCGATGTCCACCGCCGAGACCGGTCCCAGCAGATCGAAGAAATACGGGTCCACGTCGTTGCCGAGCGCCGAAGTGCACAGCACGAACACATCAGGGTCGTCGGCCGAGGAGCGGATGAGGTTGACCGCCTCGCGCGCGCCGCGCGAAAGCGTGGACATGATCAGCCCGCCGATATCCTCGGGTTGATCGAAGGCGGGCGCCGCCCACAGGTCGATGTCCTCGATGACGAGCACCGCCGGCTCCTCGAAGGCGTTGCGCGCCTGATTGAGCTTGGGCTGGCGGTCGGCCTGGGCCATGACGCACAGCACGGGCATGCCCTGCATGTTCTCCTCCATGCGCATGCGCAGCACCGGAAGCCCCAGCTCGCCGCAAGTGGCCATCATGAACTGGTTGGCGTCCTCACGTGCTGGGCTGCGGATGAGCAGCGCGTCGCACGCGGGCATGCGATCAAGGCCGTGACGCACGTTGAGCTGGCGAACAAGCTGCTGGAACTCGGGATCCTTCTGCATGCCGAGGCCGAGCGAGCGCACCGAGCGCACCGCCTCGTCAAAGCCCACGAGCTCTTTATAGGTGAGATGCTCGATGGGAGCGAGCACGGGCTGCGCGGCGGCCGGGGCAGGCGCAGGCTTTCCCGAGGGCGTCTGCGGCTTTTCAGACGGCGCCGGGTCGGCGGCCACGGGCCGCTCCCCCGCGGCATCCACGCCGGCCGTCGGGGCCGCGGCATTTGCAGCCGCGTCGCCTTCGGGCTTGCCGGCGCCTCCGGGCACGCCCGGAGCCGTGAGGTGTTCCACGCGCAGCACGCGCGGTCCGCCCTCGCCCATCATGTCCTGCGAGATCATATCGGTCATGTCCTCAAGCTCGTCACGCGACAGCCCGAACTCCTCGAGCTTAGCAAGGGCCAGCTCCTGAAGCTGGTCCGCGCAGGCGGCCACCTCGTCGCTGGACAGGTACGGCTCCATGCGCTCGAACACATATTCGGCGATGCTGCGCTCCTTCAAGGTGCACGCCAGACGCCATGCGCGCTTCAGGCCGGCAATGGCGGCTTCAGAGGGCACAGCGCCCTCGGCTGCCAGACCGCGCTCGAACGCCGCCAGGTACAGATGCAGCGCCAGCATAAGGTTTCCCTGCTCAGCAGCCTGTTCAGCGCTGCTCAGGTATCCGGAAACGGAGCTGGACGGCTCATCGCTTCGGCTGGGCATATCGTTCATGTCGTTATCAAACATCGACCCAACCTCCTTCAAGTGTCAAAATAGCTATAGTTCGGTATCATTTTACCGGAAGCGGCCGCATTGCGGCCGCAAGCCAAGAAATCGAAACAAACCCGTCACCCGGGCATGCCAAGGCTAGCCTGACATCCGGAAGCGCCATGACGGCCCCATCGGCAGAACACGCCGATGAAAGCCAGTGTCCCAACGCACCGCGAAGCCCCCATCACCCGTAAAACGCGAACGGCAACCCCCGCCCAAGCGCTACGGGCAATTCCAAGGAAAACGCCTAAGGGCATTTACCACTCGAGCACCTGATAGCCGCGCTCGCGGGCGGTACGCCCGAGCGGGCGGTCAGGGCATACGGCGAACCCTTGCTGAGCGCCGGCGAGCAGGGCGCGATCGGAATGATGGTCGCCGTATGCCGCGACCAGCTCCCATCCGCCTTCGCCCCACTTCGCGTTGGCGAAACGGCGCAGCTCTATCATCTTGCGATCGCCTTCCACCGGCACGCCGTCCACCTCGCAGGCGTACGTGCCGTCATAGTTCACCTTCATGCGCGTGGAAATCTGGTAATCGAAGGGCAGGTCGCGCATGGCGCGCTGGATAATCGGCTCGAAGCTTGCCGATACGCAAACCACCGAAACGTCCTGCTCATGCCACGCATCTATTGCCCGACGGGCCTGTTCGCGCACATGCGGGGCCACGCATTCGTCATAGAAATCATGCAGGAAGGCGTCCACCTCTGCCTTGGGCTTGCCGGCGAAGGCGCGGAACACCAGCCCACGCACCCATGCCTCGCTCTGCGGCAGGCGCAGCTTGTATGCCGTGGCCCACAGCCCGATGCGCAACAGCACCGTGGGATTGAGCATGCGAAGCTTCGCAAGATGCTTCACCAGCATGACGGGCGAGTTCCCGTCAAGTGAGGTGCCATCGAAATCGAACGCGGCAAGCCGCACCGGGCCCTCCCCGTTGCGGCTTGCCGTCTGCATTGCCTCTGATTGTGCGGTCATGTGCGCGCGCCTTCGTCCCAAGCCGAGCCGAGCCGCGCGCCCCTCTGCACGCTACTCGTCTTCGACGCCGTCTTCCTCGAACTGAGAATTATACAGTTCAGCGTACACGCCGCCAAGGGAAAGAAGCTCCTCATGCGTGCCCTGCTCGACGATGTCGCCATGCTGTAACACGCAGATAAGGTCGGCGTTTTTGATGGTGGACAGCCGATGCGCGATCACGAACGACGTACGACCCTCCATCAGGTTGTCCATGGCCTTCCGAATGCGCTCCTCGGTGCGCGTGTCGACGCTTGAGGTGGCCTCGTCCAGGATAAGCATGCGCCTGTCGGCCAAGATGGCGCGGGCGATGGTGAGCAGCTGGCGCTGACCTGCGCTGATGTTGCTGGCGTCCTCGTTGATCACCGTGTCGTAGCCATGCGGCAACGTGGTGACGAAATGGTGCACGTACGCCGCACGCGCCGCTGCCTCCACCTCGGCATCGGTGGCGTCGAGCTTGCCGTAAGCGATATTGTCGCGCACCGTGCCGTTGAACAGCCACGTGTCCTGCAGCACCATGCCGAACTGGTTGCGCACGTCGGTGCGCGAGAACTCGCGAATGTCGGTGCCGCCCAGGCGGATAGCGCCCGCGTCAACATCGTAGAAGCGCATGAGAAGCTTGACCATGGTGGTCTTGCCAGCGCCGGTGGGGCCCACCAGCGCCACGGTCTGACCCTGGTGCACTTTCGCGGAGAAGTCGCCGATGACGGGCTTTTCGGGATCGTAACCGAAGCGCACGTGATCGAATTCCACGTCGCAATCCACGTCGGCGGCCTTGGCCGTGGGCTTCTCCGCCTCAAGCTCGGGCTCCTCCAGGAAGGCGAAGATGCGCTCGGCGGCCGCGGCCATCTGCTGCAGCACGTTGCCCACCTGCGAAAGCTGCGTGATGGGCTGCGTGAAGTTCTTCACGTACTGGATGAACGCCTGGATGTCGCCGACGGTGATAACGCCCTGCACGGCCAGCACGCTGCCCGCCAGCGCAACGCCCACGTAGCCCAGGTTGCCCACGAAGTTCATGATGGGCTGCATCAAGCCCGACAGGAACTGCGATTTCCAAGCACTTTCATAGAGTTTCGCATTGGTCTTGCCGAACGTCTCGGCCACCGCCTGCTCGCGATTGAACGCGCGCACGATGGCATGGCCGGAAAACGTCTCCTCAACCTGGCCGTTGATGGCGCCGAGCATGGCCTGCTGGGTCCTGAAGTGCTTCTGCGAGGCCTTCACCACGGTGAAGATGAGCACCAAGGACACGGGCAGGATGAGCACGGTGATGCCCGTGAGCAGCGGGTTGATGGTCAGCATCATGATCACCACGCCCACGATGGTGGTGGCCGAGGTGATGAGCTGCGTCACGCCCTGGTTCAGGCTTTGGCCGAGCGTGTCCACGTCGTTGGTGATGCGCGAGAGCGTGTCGCCGGTGGAGTTGCGCTCGAAGTACCCCACGGGCATGCGGTCGATCTTCTCGGCGATGGCGCGGCGCAGCCCGTAGCAGGTGCGCTGCGAAACGCTCGTCATCATCCAGCCTTGCACGAAGCTGCATGCCGCGCTGACCAGGTACAGCACCAGCGTCGCCGCGATGATGCCGGCAATGGCGTCGAAGTCGATGCCGCCGGTGCCGCCAACCTTCGCCACCAAGCCCTCGAAAAGCTCCGTGGTGGCCTGCGAGAGCACCTTCGGGCCCACGATGTTGAACGCCGCCGACCCGATGGCGAAGATGATGGCGAGCACGAGCGCCGCCTTGAACTGGCCCATGAAACGCACGAGCTTGCCGATCGAGCCCTTGAAGTCCTTGGCCTTCTCACCGGGCATCATGCGCGCGCCCGGACCATGCGGCCGACGGCGCTGCGTGACCTTCTTCAGATCCTCGTTGTTCGCGCTCATCTCACATCACCTCCTTTCAGCTCCTCTTCCGATAGCTGCGACATGGCGATCTCGCGATAGGCCTGGCAGCTTTCCATCAGCTGCTCGTGCGTGCCCGCCCCCACGACGCGCCCGTCGTCGAGCACCACGATCTGGTCGGCGTTGAGCACCGTGGAGATGCGCTGCGCCACAATGACCACGGTCTTCCCGCCCAGACGGGAGGAAAGCTCATGGCGAAGCGCGGCGTCGGTCTTGTAATCGAGCGCGCTGAAGCTGTCGTCGAACAGGTACGCGCGCGCATCGGTGGCAAGCGCGCGGGCTATGGCCAGACGCTGGCGCTGACCGCCCGAGACGTTCGTGCCGCCCTGGGAGATGGGCGTTGCCAGCCCCTCGGGACGCTCGGCGATGAACTCGCCCGCCTGCGCCACGTCGGCGGCTGCGCGGATACGGTCCTTGTCGGCGTTGTCGACGCCATAGCCCACGTTCGAGGCGATGGTGCCGCTGAATAGAAACGCCGCCTGGGGCACATAGCCCAGCTGTGCGCGCAGGGCATGCTGGCTCACATCGCGCACATCCACGCCATCGACGGTGATGCGGCCCGACGTGACGTCATGGAAGCGCTCCGCCAGCTTGAGCACCGTGGACTTGCCGCTGCCCGTCGAGCCGATGATGGCCGTGGTCTTGCCCGGCTCGCACGTGAAGCTGACGTCTTCGAGCACGCATTCGGCGCCGTCCGAGTACCTGAAGCTCACGTTCTCGAAGGCGATGCGCGCGCCCGGCAGCCCGTTAGCGCCGAGCAGCGCGTCTTTAGCCTTGCCAGGGTCGGGGTCGGCAATGGAGGGCTTGCATTCGAGCACCTCATCGATGCGCTGAGCGGCCACATCGGCGCGCGGCAGCATGATGGACAGCATGCCGATCATAAGGAAGCCCATGATGATGACCATGGAGTAGGTGATGAACGCGATGAGGTCGCCAGTCTGCAGGTTGCCCGCATCAATGGCATGGCCGCCGAACCAGATGATGCCCACCGACACCAGATTCATGATGAGCATCATGAGCGGCATCATGAACGTCATCACGCGGTTGGTGAACAGCTGCGTCTTCATCAGACGCGTGTTGGCGGCATCGAAGCGCGTCTCCTCGTGCTGCTCGCGACCGAACGCGCGGATGACCGGCAGGCCCGTGAGCAGTTCGCGGGAAACCAGGTTCACCCGATCGATGAGCTTCTGCATGATCTTAAATTTCGGCATGGCCACCTTCATGAGCACGCCCATGATCACCGCGATGGCGGCAACCGCCGCGATAATGATCCAACCCATGGACAGGTCGGTGCGCGCGATCATGATGATGCCGCCGATGGCCAGGATGGGCGCGTAGAGCACCATGCGCAGCAGCATGACGGTGACCATCTGCACGAGCTGCACGTCGTTGGTGCCGCGCGTGATCAGCGAAGCCGCGCTGAACGATTGAATCTCGGCAGCGGAGAAGCTCACCACCTGGTTGAACAGGCGCTCGCGCAAGCTACGGCCCACCTTGGCCGCGGTGCGCGACGCCAAGAAACCCACTATGACGGCGATGACCATGCCGAGCGCGGCAAGGCCGAGCATCTTCGCACCGGTTGCCACCAGGTAGTCCATCTGCATGGCGTCAAGGTCGTAGCCCAACTGCTCGTACTCGGCGCGAGCTGCAGCCAAACCTTGCTGCGCGATAAGAGTATCGGCCATATCGCCCATGGATTCGCGCGCGCGATCGAGCATGGCCTGGATGTCGGCCTTCCCGATCATGCCCTGGTCGTATGCGGCTTTCACCTGGTCAAGGTCCAGCTCGGGAATTTGATCGGCATAGCAGGTCACCGTCATGGGAAGCGCCATGGCGTCGTCGAGCGCGGCGCGATCACGCTTGCCGGATTCCGTCAGCGAATACGTGCCGTCTTCGTTTTGCGCATAAGCGTCGGCGAACATCTGCTCCTCGGGTTCGGGAAGCATCATGGCCACCAGGTCATGGGTGCGCCCGGTAAGCTGCTCGGCGGCAACGTCCTGCACGCCCTGCTGCTGGATACCCGTATCCACGATATCGGAGGTGTAGTTGGGCAAGGCCAGGTCGCACGCAGCCTGCACACACAGCAGCACCACGATCATCAGCACCACCAGCTTGTGCTGGGCAAGGTTCTTGATTATGCGCATGGCGCGCCCCCTTCCGCGGAAGCGGTTTGCGAAGAGGCATCAGCAGCAGAAAAGGCAGCACCCGCGTCCATAGCCGTGCCTACCGCGTGGGATGAGGCCGCACCCGCTTGACTGGCGTCTGCAGTGGAAGCGGGGCTTGCACCAGCGCTCGCTACCGGGCAGCCGGCTTGCGCGCAGCCGTTCTGCTGCGCCCGCGCCGCCTTGCAAGCGGGGAGATCAACCAGACGCTCCACGATGCGAACGAGATGCTCGGCATCTTCGGGACCGAGATAGGTGAGCACCTCGTCGATCATCTGCTCATGCAGCTCGCGACCGCGTGCGCTGAAGGCACGGCCGTCCTCGGTAAGATGCACCGTGACCGCACGGCTATCGCCCTTGTCGCGTTGACGCGTGATAAGGCCCTTCTCCTCAAGCGATTTCAAGGTCTGGGACACGGCGCTCGGAGTTGCCTGCCCGCACTTGGCGATGTCGCCGGATCGGACCTTCCTCCCCTCGCCCTCAAGGCGGGAAACCGCCATGATCGCGTACATCTCCGCCGGCGTGATGCCTTTGGGCGTCGGCGGCTCTTGACGTTGCTTTCGCATTCGAGCTGCGGCATCGAACAAGCGACGACGCAATCCAGCTGCGGTATCGTCCACGCGAATCTCCTTTCGTTACTGAATTGTTTAGTTGCTTAATGTTTAGCTCCTAAACCATAGCACGAGCCAAGGAGGTTCAATCGAAACATCGAAAGTATGTTGGAAAATCCATATACCGTATCCGCCAAACTACCGGAAACGCAGACGCCTGGGGAAGCGAAGGAAAGCAACAAGGCGAGAGTTCGGTTCATGGGGGCGAACAAAAGCGATGCGCCTGTCGTCTGACGGGTTCCCGCCCCTATTGATACTCGGTGGTCAAGGCAAGCAACGTGACCATCGGTCGCATACCCTCACCTTGGTTAATGTTCAACGGCTACAGCGAACAAACCCGAAAATATGAAAAAGCCCAGCCAAATGGCTGGGCTTGAACAATCGATGGCGGGATGTACGAGACTTGAACTCGCGACCTCCGACGTGACAGGCCGGCGCTCTAACCAACTGAGCTAACACCCCGTTCAGCTGCGAGAAAGTACAATACAGCAGTTAACGATTCGATGCAAGTACTATTTTCAAAAAATTGGCGGTCCGGCGGTTTTCCACTCGTAACGACACATTGCGACAGATTCTGGCCCGCGTGGGGAAGCCGAACTCAAGCCGAAAATCGAACAGTCTTCCAGAGCCCACCCTAGCGGCAGCCATCCTAACGCCGTCGAACAGCCTCCCGGCGACTGCCCTAGCATCGGCCGCCCTAGCATCGACGCCGTGCCCGACCCCGATCATGGCAATACGCGCAAGAGCGCCTCCCATCCCGCAATGCACAAGAAATGGGAGGCGACTCAAGGGCGTTCGTCGTTTATTCAGCCTATTTCGCCCGCTGATCGATGCGCGTCATGGACAGCACGCGCAGCGGCTGGTCATCGGCGGGCGGCTCGATGGACTGCGTCCAGGCGTTGTCCACCAGAAACGCCAGCGGAACCTCCTGCTCCTGGCCATCGGGTGCGTTAGCCTGATCAAGGCATGCGGCCAGCAGCTTGTCGGGGCGAAGGCTGCCCGTAGGCTTCTGTTCCAAGGTGAACGTCAGCGACGCCCCCTCGAGGAGCATCTCCCCCACCAGGAAATCGGCCACATCGAGCACTTTCTCCTTCTTCTTGCGGATGATATGCACCTGCTCGGGCACCGGCAGCTGCGCCGGCGCGGCCGACAGCAGCGCACGATACGTGCTCAGCGGGAACGCCGCCGAAGCCGCAGGCGCCTTCGGCTCGATGTAAACGCATTCCTTCACCATAAGGTCGGGGACGCTCTCCTTCTGCAGGGCGAGCAGGGCCTCCTCGGGACGCACATAGCGCAGAAGCTGCAGGTCGACCATCTCGTGCGTACCGCCCACGCCCACGGGCAGCGCGGCGCCGAACGCGATCTTCATGTGCGGGCTGAAGCCCTGCGACACGGCGAAGGGAAGCTGGGCGCGACGTACGGCGCGCTCGATGGCGCGCGCCACCTCAAGGTGCGACAGCAACGCCAGGCGACCCTGCTTGGCGAACGTGATGCGCATGCGGAACGTCTGCTGCTCGGCCATGCTACTCCCCTTCCTCGGCGGTTTGCGGACCGGCGGCGGGCTGTCCGCTTGCAGCCTGCTCGGCGGCTACGGCCGCAGCCGCACCCTCTTCGCCAGCCTGTTGCGGGCGAGCGTTCGACCCGCCGGCGATGCGCGGCTGCGCCAGCTGGTTGTCGATGCCCAAGCCCGGGCATGCGCCGCATGCGGCGCAGCGCTCGAAGGTGCAGTCCGGCGTGGTCTTCTCCGCCGCGGCCTTCTTGCGCTCATGCGCCAAAAAGCGCGTGGACACGCCCGTGGAGATATGTTCCCAAGGCATGACGTAGCTGGTGTCGTAGGACGTCTGCGCGACAGCGGCAGGGTCAAGACCCACCTCGACGGCGGCATCGCGCCATGCCTGCTCGCTAAAGTGCTCGGTCCATGCGTCGAAGCGCGCGCCGTGACGCCACGCGGATTCCACCCAGGCGGCGGCAGCGCGCCCGCCGCGGCTCATGACGGCTTCGACGAAGCTGGTGGACGGGTCGTGCCAGTGCACGTCGATGGCGCGATACTTCACGCTGCGGCGCAGAAGGGACACGCGGCGCAGGGCCTCTTCCGGGGCGATCTGGCCATCCCACTGGAACGGCGTCTGAGCCTTCGGCACGAACAACGCACACGACACCGACATGCGGATGTTGCCGCGCTGCTCGACCGGCACGGCCTTCTTCGCCCTATCGTAGGCGCGCTGCACCAGGCTGGCGATGCCCTTGATGTCGTCATCGGTCTCGGTGGGCAGGCCGATCATGAAGTACAGCTTGCAGCGGCGCCAACCGGCGCCGAAAGCCGCGTCCACAGCGCCGAACAGGTCGTCTTCGGTCACCTGTTTGTTGATGACGTCGCGCAAGCGCTGCGTACCCGCCTCGGGGGCGAACGTCAGGCCGCCCTTCTTCTGGCCGGCCACCAATCCCGCCATATCCACGCCGAAGCTGTCAAGGCGCTGGGAAGGCACGGAGATGCGCACGCCCTTGCCCTGGAACCGCTTGTTCAAACGCGTGAGGACATCGGCGATCTGCGAGTGGTCGGTGGAGGACAGCGAGGTCAGGCTGACCTCGTCATAGCCGGTTTGCGCCAGGCCGCACACCACCGAGTTCACGATGTTGTCGGCGGAGCGCTCGCGCACCGGGCGGTACATCATGCCCGCCTGGCAGAACCGGCAGCCGCGGGCGCACCCGCGCAGCACCTCCACGTTGAGGCGGTCCTGCACCACCTCGGTGAACGGCACGATGCACGGCTCCCAGCCCGGGCTTTCCGCGAACCCCTCGAACACGCGCTTCTGGATATGCGTGGGAAGACCCTCCTCGACAGGCTCGATCCAGCTGCCAGCTTGCTGCGCCTGCTCCTCATCGCGCCAGCGGTACAGGCTGGGCACGTAGTAGCCGTCCATGCGCGCGATGGCGCGCAGGATGTCGGCACGGCACGCCCCTTCTGCGCGCAGGCGGCGGATGGCCTGCAGGCACTCAGGCAGCGCCTCCTCGCCCTCGCCGATGATGAAGATGTCGAAGAACGGCGCATAGGGCTCGGGGTTGAACGAGCACGGGCCGCCGCCGATGACGAACAGGTCATCCTCATCGCGGTCCTGCGCATGCAGCGGGATGCCCGCCAGGTCAAGCGCCTCGAGCACGTTCGTGGCAACCAACTCGTGGGACAGCGTGATGCCGAGCGCATCGAACTCGGCCACGGGCGCGCAGCTTTCGATGGAGAACAGCGACAAGCCCTCGGCACGCATGGTGTCGCAGAACTCCGCCGCCGGCAGGAAGGCGCGCTCGGCCACCATGCCGTCCACGGCGTTCACCACGTTCACCAGGATGCGCAGGGCCTGATTGGCCTGCCCCAGCTCGTAGGTATCCGGATACATCATGCAGAAACGGAAGTCCGCCTCGGGTTTGTACACGCAGCCGAATTCATGGTTCAGGTAGCGCGCCGGTCGTTCGGCGCTCGCAAGCAGCGGCTCGAGCCGCGGCCACAGATCTGTCACTGATACCCCCTATTGGTAACAAGATTAACGTCGGGAAATGCGGGCGCGCAGGCCCGCGGCGGCATCGGTTGCCTTTTGGCGAACGGCTTCCACGGCGGCCGCGCCGTTGTCGGCGGCGGCGCCCGCGGCCTGCTTCGCGGCAGCGGCGATCACCTTGTCGCGCGCGGCGGAAACGTACTCGGCGAACTTCGCCACCGTCGGCCCGCCTTCGTAGAACTCCACGGCAGCACGGCCCATAGCGAGCGTGCCCGAATAGCCAACCGCAGCCTTCACGGCCCATCCGAGCACCGGCACGGCAGCGGCAAGCTGGCGCGCGACCGCGCGGCATGCGAACGCGCCGCCCACCAGGGCGGCAAGCTCGCGCACGCGCCCGGCGTCGATGGACTGTCCATAGGCCGCGGCGATTTGAAGCAGCATCTTGGCCTGGTTGAGCGTCATCACGGGAAGGTCGGCGCCCGGGATGAGGAACAGCAGCCCCACGCCGGCGTTCTGCACGGACGTGGCGTTGACCGTTTCCAAGGCCAGCGGACGACGAACGAACGGGAAGGCCTGCGCGAACGCCAGGCGCTTGGCACGGCACGCCGCGCACACCCATTGGCCCATGCGCGCATCGAGCGTGGCCCGCGCGTCGTCAATGAGCTCGATAGGCTCGTAGATGCCCACATCGCCGTTTTCCGGCGGCTTGGGCGCGCCCCACGAGGCCGTGATAGCCGGCCCCTGACCCGCTGCCGTGGACACGTGCTCGTACACCTTCGCCGTGAGCCTGGGCGCCACGATGTCCGCCTCGGGGATGGCGCAACCAGCCGCCTTGGCGATAGCCCCCACCAGCTGCGGGAGCGTGGTGACCACCATGGCGGGCACCCCGGCCTTGCGGCAAGCGCGGGCATAGGCGCCCACGTTCTCGTCAAGGCCCGCCACGATGCAGGCCATGTCGTCTTCGGAGCTGGGCGCGAACTCGCGTCCGTCCAGGTAGATGAGCGAAACGCGCGCCGTGTCGGAAGCGCTGGCGAACGCCTGGCGCACATGCGCGGCAACATCGCCCGGCGCCGTTTCGTCCACATAGACGCTTACCGAAAGCGGCGTGGCGCGGGCGGCCTCGACGTTGACGGCCTCTTCCAACAGCGCGCCGATATCAACAGGAAGCTGCATAGGGCATCCTTTCGCTTAATGCTGCTTGAGCGTCGCGTTGTGGGACCACACCGAGCCGATCATGCCCAGCATGAAGAAGTTCACCACCATAAACGACGATCCGTAGCTCATGAACGGCAACGGGATGCCCGTGATGGGCATCAGGCCGCAGTCCATGCCGATGTTCTCCAAGATTTGGAACAACCACATGCCCACGACGCACATCACGATGACCATGCCGAACAGGTCGCCGGAGCTGCGGGCTATGCGGAAGCTTATCAAAACCAGTGCAGCGTACAAACCGAGCAGCACGAGCGCGCCCAAAAATCCCAGCTCCTCGGCAAGCACGCAGAAGATGAAGTCGGTGGGCGCCTCGGGAAGAAGGCCTAGCGAATGTTGCGTGCCCTGGAACAGGCCCTTGCCGAACACGCCGCCCGAGCCGATAGCGACCTTCGCCTGCTGCAGGTTGTAGCCTTCATCGGTAGTTGCCGTGCCGGACTGGTCCATGAACACGAGCAGGCGGTTGCGCTGATATTGCTTGAGCAGCTTGTACTCGCCCGTGGAGGATTTGATGCCCTCGTCTATGGCGAACACCGCCACGACGGCGGCCACGAACAATCCAAGCGTAATCAGCAGGCACTTCGAGTTAGCGCCTCCCATGACCAGGGCGAACGCCGCAATGCACAGATACACCAGACCGGTGCCCAGGTCGGGCTGCGTCATGATGCACGCAAACGGCACCATCATGATGCCCAAGGCCTTCACATACTCGCGCGGATCGTCCAGGTTGCCGCCGTAGCGCGCCATGACCGCGGCATCCATGAGGATGACGGTGATCTTGGCGAACTCGCCGGGCTGGATCTGCATACCCAGCTTGATCCAGCTTCTCGCGCCCATGCCGGCATCGGTGCCGAGCCCCGGTATGTGCGGCGACATGATGAGCACCACATTGATGATAAGGAACAGCGTGGTGTAATCCGACAAGCGCCGGTAATCGAACCGCCACACCAAGATCATGAATACCAAGCCCACGGCAACGCCGCCGAGCTGGCGGCTGTACTGGTAATCGCCGTCCGCGCGGACGGCGGAATACACGATGATCAAGCCGTATCCCACCAGCAACGTGACCACGATGGCCAGCGGCAGGTGCAGCCACGGGAAACGGCGCGGCTTGGATGCAGCCGATGCCGCCGCGTTGGGGCGGCGAAGCGAATCGATTTGCGGTAACTGCGCCATAGCGCCTCCTTCCCGTTAGTCCGAACGTCCGCTCGACGTGCCCTTGCCGGCGCCGGCTTCCGACTTGCCCGAAGAGCCCGCGATATCGCCGACCTCCCCATCCGAGGTGTTGGTCGACGAAAGCGCCGCGGCCATGACCTGCGCGCCGATCGGCGCCGCTACCGATGAACCGCCGCCGCCGTGCTCGACGACGCAGGCGAGCACGTACTTCGGATCATCATAGGGGGCATAGCAGGCGAACCAAGCCGTGTCCTCCATATCAGTGTATTCGGCCGTGCCGGTTTTACACGCAACCGTATCCGGGTCGATACCTTGATCGTTGAACAGCTTGGCGATCTCCTCGTTGTCGGTGGTCACTCCGCGAAGCGCGTTGCGCACCACGGCAAGGTCGGCCATGGAGACGTCAGGCGTGTCCAGAACCTGCGGCTGATACGTAAGCGCCACATCGCCGCCGGCGTTGCGCACCTCTTTGAGCAGATGCGGCTTGACGATGTTGCCAGACGCGATGGCGCCGTAGGCTACCGCGATCTCCATGGGCGTGACCAGCACGTAGCCCTGACCGATGCACATGTTCGTATAGTCGCCGCCCTTCCACTGGGCATCCTCGGGAGTGTCGCGGAAATACTCCTGCTTCCATTCGGGCGTGGGAATGCGACCCGAGGTTTCGCCGTTAAGGTCGATGCCGGTGGTTTGATCCAAGCGGTAGCGTTTCAGGAAATCCTGCAGCAACGTTGCCGACTTGCCCTTGTTCGCAGCAGCGTCCCAGAACTTGTAGCCGATGTCGTAATACACGGTATCGCACGAGTTCACGATGCCGCCGCGGAAATCGAGCGTGCCATGGCCCTGCTTCTTCCAGCACTTCTGAACATCGCCCGAGCCGAAACCGTCCCAGCTGCCGGTGCAGTCCCAGGTCTCGGTTGCCGTGGCCATGCCGTTTTCAAGCGCCGCCAAGCCGGTGAACGTCTTGTACGTGGATGCTGCCGGATAGGTGCCCTGGATGGCGCGGTTGAGCAGCGGGCTGAACGCGGCCGAGGATTGCAGCAGGTCCAGCTCGTCTTGCGTGATGCCGCCCACGAACGTGGTGGGCGTGAACGTGGGATAGCTGGAAAGCGCCACGATGCTTCCATCGGTGACGTCCATGACCACCACCGCGCCGCCCGTGCCCTTGCCCGAGCCGATAGCGCCGCCATCGGGGCAGATCATATCGGCAAGCGCCTTGTCGGCCACATACTGCACGTGCGATTTCAGGGTGGTGTGCACATCAGAGCCCTTGACGGGCTGCGTTTCGCTGACCACTTCCACCACGTTGCCCTGCGCATCGGCCATGACCTTGCGCTCGCCATGGTCGCCGGCAAGCAGGTTGTCATACATCTGCTCGATGCCGCTGCGCCCCACCGAGTCTCCCAGCTCAAGGTCGCGGCCCTCGGCCACGCTTGCGATGTCATCGCTGGTCACGCTGCCGGTATAGCCCACCGCATGCGCCGCAAGGGCGCCATGGGGGTAATCGCGCACCGTGCGTGTTTGCACGGTGATGCCCGGAAACGCATCGGCGTGCTCGGCGATGAAGGCGACGTTTCGCATGCTGGCATCGCTTGCCACCACGCGCTGGCTTTGCGCGCCGCTCGTCGCATCGGCGATGCGCTTGCGCACGATGCCGCTCGGTACGCCCAGCACCGTGGACAGACGGGCGACGACATCGTGATCGTTTGCGACGTCGGGCTCGGCAAGCACCGTCAGCGACGTGCGGTTCTTCACGATGACGTTGCCGTCGGCGTCCAGGATGTAACCGCGCGGCGCGGGAGTGTACACCGTGGTGTACTGGTTGTCCTCGGACTCCTTTTTGAAGGAGGCGCCGGAAAGCACCTGCATGCTCCACAGCTTCGTGGCGAGCGTGCCGAAGATCAGGCCGGCAACGACACCCATGGCGGTGAAGCGGCTTTTCAGGTTATCGCCGGGGTTTGCCACCGGCTGCGCAGGCGTTCCTCCGCGGGCGACGCCGCCTGCCGGCACACGATGAGAATCGGGAAGCGAGCTGCTCACGCCCACCGATTGGATGGAGCGAACGTCGCGCTTGACGCTGACGTTCTCGGTTTTCCGGCTGCGAAGCACCGCATAGACCGCCACCAAGATAGCGGCGACCACCAAAAGGGCCACGAAGCCGGCTACGATAGCTGCGAACATGCGCGCCCCCTATCGCAGTTTCGGCGTGCGCAGACCGCGGTCCTGGGCGCCGCCGGCAAGCAGCCGCGCCATGACGAAGTAGACCACCAGGCCCACGGCGCAGTCGTAGAGCGCGCACGGAAGGGCGCGGGTGAACAGCGCCTCCAGAGGGTTGGCGGCAAGCCCGCATGCCATGAGCAGCATGCCGTAGCAAAGCTCGGCCAAAAGCGCGCAGGCCGTGAAGATGGCCAGCGGCATGAACAGCGTGTCGTTATCCACCAGCGAGAACACGCGGGAAGCCAAGAAGCACGCGATGACCAGCAGAAGCGCCATGCCGCCCACCGGGCCCGTACCCGTAAGGTCGTACAGAAGGCCCATGGCAAACGGCAGCACCGGGCCCGCCTCCGTGGGGATGACGATGGCCACGACCAGCGCATAGGCCAGCAGAAAGTTCGGCTGCGCCGAGAACAGCGCCACGGCCGGAGCCAGCGCGATCTGCAGCACGAACGCCACGATAGCGCCCACCACCAGCACCAGGTTGTTCTTCTCGCCCATGGCTAGCGCCCCCCTTCGTTGGATGAATTGCCGTTGCCGGAGTTATCGGAGCTGCTCGAGCTCGACGAGGAGCTGCTCGAACTTCCCGTATTTGATCCGCTGGAGCTATTGGAGCCGCTTGTGGAAGTCGAGCTGCTGGAGGCTGTGGAATCCGAATCGTCGTCATCGGATACGCCCACGCTGGAAACCACCAGCACGTCCTCGAGCGTGTCGATGGAATCGTTCGGGGAGACCACGATGCGTCGGCTGGTATCGCCCTGCTGGGCGTCCACCTTCACCACCGTGCCGATGATGAGGCCGCGCGCGTAGCTACCGCCCAGACCCGAGGTGACGATGACGTCGCCGACGTTGACCTCGGCATCGGCATCCAGGTCCTCAAGATACAGAAGGCCGATCAGGCTGCCACGCAGGATGCCCTCGGCGCGGCTGGACTGAACCATGGCCGCGGCGCCGGATTGCGGGTCGGTGAGCAAGCGCACCGTCGCGGTGCTTCCGCTGGCCGATACCACCTGGCCCACCACGCCGGAGGTCCCGATAACCGTTTGACCGGTCGAAATGCCCTCGTTGGCGCCCTTGTTGATGATGACCGTCTGGCTCCATGCCTCGGAGCTTCGGCCGATGACGCGCGCACCCGTGCCCTCGATCTGGTAGTTATCCTTCAAATCGAGCAGCTTCTGCAGGCGCTGCGCTTCCTGCTTATATTCTTCCATCTGGGCATACTGCTGCTCAAGCTGGCTGTTGTACTCGCGCAAGCCCGTCAAGGTGTTCTGGTCGGCCGTGATGTTCTCCATGGTGTCGCCCACCGTGGAGGTTGCGGCCTCCACCGAGCCGCCCACGATGCGCAGCGGGCTGACGGCGCCCGACACCGCCGACTGCAGCGTGTGCAGCGGACCGGCCGAACCTTCGCGACCGTAAGCCGTGATCATGATGATGCTTGCCGCAATCAAGCCTATAAGCAGCGCTCGGCGCATAAGCGCCGAGCTTTGTTGTTGAAAATTAAGAGCCATAACGTTGAGGCTGTCCTATTTCGATCGCATGAGCGTCTGCTTGAGCGCCTGCGGGGTTTCGAGAACCTTCAGGCAGCCCATGACCACGTTCGTCAAAGCCGTCTCGCTCACCCACACGGGGATCTCCAGCTTATCGGTAAGGTAGCGGTCCAAGCCGGAAAGCAGGCCGCCGCCGCCGGTGAGCAGGATGCCGTTCTGGATGATGTCCGATGCCAGGTCGGGGTTGGTCTTCTTGAACGTCTCCTTGATGTGCACCACCATCTCCTCGCACGGGGCGATGAGCGCCTGGCGGACATCCTCGGATTGGATGGTGACTTCCTTGGGCTGCTCGGTGATGACATCCTGGCCGGAGATGATCATGTCGCGCTCGCGGCCGTCTTCAAACGGCAGGATGGAGCCGATCTTGATCTTGATGATCTCAGCGGTGCGCTCGCCGATCTTGATGCCCAGAAGGTCGCGCAGGTGCATGGCGATGGCCTCGTCCATGCGGTTGCCGGCTAAGCGCAGGCTGGAGGACGTGACGATGCCGCCCAGGGAGATGACGGCCACCTCGGTGGTGCCACCGCCGATGTCGACGACCATAGAGCCGGTAGGCTCGGTGACGGGCAGGTCGGCGCCCATGGCAGCGGCCATAGGCTCCTCGATCAGGTACGCCTGGCGGGCGCCCGCCTGCACGGCGGCCTCGAACACGGCGCGCTTCTCAACGGAGGTGGCGCCGCAAGGGATGCAGATGACGATGCGGGGCTTGGCCTGCCACGGGTACTTGCGCGGCGCAGCCTTGTTGATGAACGCGCTGATCATAGCCTCGGTGACGTCGTAATCGGCCACCACGCCGTCATGCAACGGGTGCTCGGCCGAGAACGCATCGGGCGTATGGTTGATCATATTCTTCGCCTCGTGGCCGACGGCCAAGACGCGATGGGTGCTTTTCTCGATTGCGACGACGGAAGGCTCGTTGACGACGATGCCTTCGCCGGGAATGGCGACCAGGGTATTCGCGGTGCCGAGGTCGATGGCCATGTCGCACGACATCTGGCCAGTAAGACCCGAGAAGAAATCCAAGAATGACATGTAGGCAAACCCCTTGTGCTACGTTTCTAGTGAAATCAGATTCTAGCACAGGCGATTTCACCCGGTTTCCCTGCGCATGGAAATCCATCAGGGGTACGCATTAAGGATGACGAAGGGAGCCTGGCGTCATACCGAGCATCAAGGCAAAGCCGACAAGCGCCGAGCAAACCGCACACAGCGCATCGCAAGCCGCTTCCCCATTGCGCCAACAGGGCGCATCCGACCAGCCCCATCAAGAAGCGGCCCGCATTTCGCGGGCCGCTTTCGTTCACACTATTCGGTTTCCTAGTGCACGCTGCAGCTGAAGCAGGGGTCGTAGGCTCGCACGAGCTTCTCGACCTCGGTGCGCACCTCCGGCGCCTCCGCGCCGTTGGCGATGAGCTTCTCGGCCAGCACGCGCATGTCCGACTCCAGGTTCGCGCAGTTCTGCGCCGTGGGGGTCATGATGGTGGCGTGCACCACACGGCCGGCGTCGTCGAGCTCGAGCTGATGGAACACCGTGCCTCGCGGCGCCTCGGTAAAGCCCGTGCCCACGCCCGCGCGCACCTCGAACGGCACCGGGATGCTGTCGCCCTCGAACGGACCGTCGGGCTCGGCAAGCTTGCGGCACAGGTCGGCGCAACGTCCCAGCGCGTCGAGCACCTCCACCGCCTGAGCGACGTTGTTCAAAAACGGGTTGCGCTCGGGCGGGCGCAGGCCGGCCTTGGCCGCCGCCACCTTCGCCTCCTGCGACAGCGCGCCCCATGACGCGTTGATACGCGCCAGCGCACCGGTGAAGTAGGTCTTCCCCGTCTGCTTGCAGCGGGCGAACAACGCCGCGGAATGCGACACCTCGTATTCCTCTACCTGCTCGCAAGCCCTATCGGCATCGAACGTGACGCCTGCATCCAAGAAGCGCGCCCAGCGGCTGTCGGCAACCGGGTAGCGGCCCTCGGCCACCATGGCCATCATGTCGCCCTGGGTGGCGATATCGGGAACGGCGAAGCCGTTGAACAGGTCGACCACCGCACGGGCGAACTCGCGCTCGGCTTCCAGCTTGTCGGCCATAGCCAGGTACTCGTCACGCGACGGCTCGTGGGTGAAGCCGCCCACCACCGCGGTGATCGGATGGATGGAGCGACCGCCCACCAGATTGCACAGCTGGTTGCCCAACGACTTCAGGCCCAGCGCCTGGTCGAACAACTCGGGGTTGGCCTTGGCCAGCGGGAACACGCTTGCCATGTCCAAAAAGTCGGGCGCGGCGAACACGAACAGGTGCGACGCATGATTTTGCAAGTAGCTGCCGTACACCAGAAGCTCGCGCAAGGCGCGCGTGCGGTCGGTGACCTCCACGCCGAAGATGCGCTCGATGGCCAGGATGTCGGTGATCACATGGCTTGCCGAGCAGATGCCGCACACGCGGCTGGCGATATACGGCACATCGGCGAATTTGCGGCCCACCACCATGGACTCGAACAGGCGAGCCGGCTCCACCACGTTCATCTCGCACGTTTCCACCGCACCGTCTTTGATGGACAGATGCACGTTGCCATGGCCCTCAACGCGGGCGATATGGTCTACCGAAATGGCGGTCCTCGTCATATCGATTCGTCTCCTATTCGCGCGCCGACTGCACGCGTTCAACCTGGTTGAACAGCGCCAGCGCCTCATCGAAATCGTCCGGGTCCACGCCCGCGCGCTCGCACGCGGCGCGCGCGGCCTCAAGGTTGGCGTCGGGGGAAAGCCCGCGGCATCCGTTGCAAGCCCGCCCGAGGTTCACGCACTTCGCGCCGCATCCGGCAACCGTCACCAAGCCCAGGCACAGCTGGCCTTGGTCGAAGAAGCAGTCGGTGCCGTTGCGCTTGCACTGCCCGCACATGGTACCCGTGCGGTCGAACTTGTTCGAACCGTACAGCGCGCGCTGCAGCACGTCGATGAAATCCATAGTGTCGATCGGGCAGCAGCGCACCGTGTGGTCGACGTCGATGACCGCGCCGACCGGGCGCGGCACCACCATGGAGCCGCATGCCGCCGGCACGTCCTGGTACACCTGGCTCGGGCGCTTGAAGAAGTTGCGCGCCGCGATGCCGGGGATGCCGGCAGTGGCGGCGCAAGCGCCCAAGGCGATGACGCACTTGGCGCGCTCACGCAGCTTGCGCACCGTGGCCTCGGATTCCTCGGTGGTCACGGCGCCCTCGATGACGGCCACGTCGAACTCCTCCGGCATGGGCTCGCTCGAAGCCAGCTGCCAATAGCGCAGGTCGATCTGACCGAGCACGTCGGTCAGGTGCTGCTCGACGTTGGTGATCTGAAGCTGGCAGCCGAAGCAGCTGGCAAGCCCGACCACCACAACGCGCGGAAGGTCGCGCGTCTGGCGGTCGTCGTTTCCGCATCCCATGTTCGTGCCTCCCATCTACATCGACCCCTGGATGTTCTTCGCTTCCCAATAGTTGAACACGGGCCCGTCGATGCAGCAGTACTGGTGCCCGATCTGGCAGTGGCCGCACTTGCCCATGCCGCACTTCATGTGGCGCTCGAAGCTCATGTAGATATGGTCGTAGCTGATGCCCTTCTTGCGCATCTCGGCGACCACGAAGCGATACATCACCGGCGGGCCGCACACCGCGCCGAAGGTGTTCGCCGGGCTGATCTCCAGGTGCTCGAAGGGCTTGGTGACCAGGCCCACTTCGCCATCCCACGTGTCGTCAGGGTTGTCGACGGTCAGGTACAGGTCGAAGTCCTTGCGATGACGCCACATCTCGAACTGGTTGCGGAACATGACCTCGGAGGGGTTCTTCGAACCGTAGATGATGGTGACCTTGCCGAAGTCGCTGCGCTCGTCGTGGATGTTGTTGATGAGGCTGCGAAGCGGCGCGATGCCCAGACCGCCGGCAACCAACAGGATATCGTGACCCTTCATCTCCTCGAACGGGAAGCCGCGGCCGAAAGGCCCGCGGATGCCCACGATGTCGCCGCACTGCATCTTGTGCAGCGCCTCGGTGAAGCGACCGGCACGGCGCACGCACAGCTCGATGAAGCCGCGCTTGGAGGGGCTTGACGAAATGGAGATGGGAGCCTCGCCCACGCCGAAGATGGTCAGCTCGACGAACTGGCCCGGCTCATGGCGGAACGCCTCGCGGATGCGCTCGTCGATCAGGCGGAACTCGAACAGCTTCTCGGTTGCCGTGAGCTCGGTGATGGACGTGATACGCGCCGGCCACGGGCGATACGGGTTTGCAGCCATAAGCTCCTGGCCCGTCATGGCTGCCGGCTCATCTTGGTACGGCGATACGACCACGGGGTTGAAATCGGTGTTAGCAGGCACCTTCGGCCCCCTTCTTCTCGAAGAATTCCAGCACGCGAATGGGGTTGATGTCGGCCTTGCACGCCTTCACGCAGCGTCCGCAGCCCACGCACAGCATGCGGTCATAGGTTGCCAAAAAGCCGTTGAGCTTGTGGTACATGCGATGGCGCACGCGCTCGCGGCCCGTGGGGCGGAAGTTGTGCCCGCCGGCCACCACGGCGAACTGCGGCGAGGTGCACGCATCCCAGATTCGCTGACGCTCGCCGGTTTGGCCGTCGGGGTCGAGCACGTCCTGGATATCGAAGCAGAAGCACGTCGGGCAAACGGCGGCGCAGGCGTTGCAGGCCAGGCACTTGCTGCCCAGCTCCTCCCAAAACGGGTCGGAATGGAACGCGTCCATGAGCATGGCCACGTCCTGGATCTCGGGGATCTCGGGATTGAACGCCGCCTGGCGCGCACGCGTGGCATGGCGGAACTCGATGCGGTCCTCGTTGGTGGCATCGCGCAGGTCGACGGCGGACTCCAGGATGTTGGCGGCATCGACGCTGGAGATGCTGACCAGGAACTTATCGCCCAGACGATGAAGGAACAGGTCGTAGCCGAAACGCGCCTCGTCGGCATCCCACAGATTGCAGAAGCAATCGGAGTCGGGGCTGCACGACACGCCCACGATCAACGTGGCGGCACGACGGGCCTTATAGTATGGATCGGGATAGCGCCCGTCGCGGAACACCAGGTCCAAGCGGTTGATGGCGTTGATGTCGCACGCATGGGCGCCGAAGACCACGCGCGGGACCACTTCCTCCTGGAAATCGGCTACCTCGTTGGTGGCGGCGTTGTACCGCATGAGCGTTTCGGTGGGAGGAAGGAAGTAGCGCTTCGGCGATGCGAGCGTGGTGTCGTAGGCCAGGTCCATCTCGTCAGGCGAGCTGATGGCCTCGAACGAATAGTGCGCACCGCGCTTCACAGGGGCCACGACCTCGTAGCCGTCCATGAATGCCGACACCAATGCGGGTAGCTCCGCGGCGTCGAAAACTCGATAGAGCATGTTTCATCCGTTTCTCGTCTTACGGCATTGCGGGCTCCGATAACGCAAGCACCCGCATGGTGCTTGCAGGCGGCACGGCCACCCCCTTAAGGCAGCGTACCGATGGCAACACGCGTGAACAGTATTCCAGCATCCCGCCTAATCAAAAAGCCCTTTGCCCACTTGAGCGGGCAAAGGGCCTCCAAAGATGCAGGATGCCGGTCGGCTTATGCGAAGAAGATGCCGATCTCGCGCTCAGCGGACTCCGGAGAGTCGGAGCCGTGAATAACATTCTCGTCCATAATCAGACCGAAATCGCCGCGAATCGTGCCGGGGGCAGCTTCAGCCGGATTAGTGGCGCCCATGAGGGTGCGCACCTTGGCGACGGCGCCCTCGCCGGAGATGACCATCTTCACGACCGGGCCGGAGGTGATGTAGGAGATGAGGCCGTCGTAGAATGGCTTGCCCTCGTGCTCGGCGTAGTTGGCCTTGGCCTGGTCAAGCGTCACCATGCCCAGCTCCATGCGCTCGACGGTCAGGCCGGCGCGCTCGAAGCGGTTGACGATCTCGCCGATGTGGCCGTTGCGCACACCGTCGGGCTTGATCATGCTGTAGGTCTTCTGGATAGCCATGATTGGTACCTTTCTTCTTATCTCTTATCCCAAGCGCCCGTTTCCACGGGCGCAGGTTACCTTGATTGCGGCTTCAATGCTTGACTGCGCATCGAGCCGTTTGGCGACAGGCTCGGACACGAAGTCCGCAGCTCGTCAAGCCGTTAGTTCTGGCTGGGGAAGTACAGCTCCACGTTGCTGACCTTCCAACCGATGAGGTCGCGCACCATGGATAGCTTGTACTGCATCTGCCCGCCGCCGTCGGTTTCGGCGGTCACGTACACGGTGGAATCGGTCATGGACTTCTCCACGGCGTTGATGGTGGGTGCGGAATCCTTCACGAGCGAGTTGGTCATGGAAGCGGCGGACGTGTCGCTTACCTCGGCGGAATACAGCGCGGAGGCGTTATCCGGATCGGCGAACAGCTGCGTTGCCACGCTGTCCTGGCTGGGGTAGCCCCAACCCTGCGTGTACATGAACAGCGCGCCGCCAAAGGCCGCCACCACGAGCAGGATGATGACCACGAAGATCTTCAGACCCACGTTGCGGCGCTTGCGATCGCGCTTGGCAACGCCCTTGGACCACTGCTCCAGCTCCTCGTCGGAGGCGCTGAAGAAGCGATCATCGCCCGCTGCCGCGCCGTACTGGCCGGCATCGGCGGCGTAGGGGTCGCCGTAATAGTACGGATCGGCCTGCTGGGCCGCGTAGGGGTCCTGTTCGGCGTACATGGCGGAGCCGTCGGCTGCCACATCGATGCCGGAAAGGTCCGCCGAATCGGATGGCGCTGCGCCGCCGGGAACCGAAACCGGGGCCATGACCTGGGTGATCTCGGACGTGCCCTGGGCGACCGCTGCCACCGCGCGTTGGTAATCGACGCTTGCGGAGTCGGACAGGAAATACGTCTTGTCGGCGATGGACTCCTCGAAGGCGTTGACGGCCTTCTGCATCTGGCCGGTCGCGACGTAGGCCTGGCCGAGGTTGGCGTACAGGCGGTTGCGCATCTCGGGCTGCATGTCGAACTGCAGGGCGCTTTCGTAGGACGACACCGCATCGGCGGCACGATTGAGGGCCATGAAGCACACGCCCAGGTTCAGCAGGGCCTTGGTGGGGTCGGGATTGGCCTCGTCAAGGGCGGCGTTGCGGAACGCCACGCCGGCCTCGGCGGTCTTACCCATCTTCAGAAGCGCGTTGCCCATGCCCGTGTAGGCCTTGTAGGCGGAATCGTATTTCGCATCGGAAGCGGCCGCCTCGAAGTTGGCAACGGCATCCTCGTAGTCGTGCAGGGCGGCGTAGGCCATGCCCAGGTTGTAATGCACGCCGCCGCGGGCGTCGTAGGCCTCGTCGGCCACGGCCTGGCCGTAGGCCTGGATTGCCTCGTTGGGCTGCTTGAGCTTCACCAGGCAGTTGCCCATCTGGTGGTACAGCTGGCCCATCTCGCCGGGGGCGAGGGGGCTGGCCTCGTCCTGCAAGCACTGCCGGTAGACTTCCAAGGCGCCTTGGAAGTCCTTCTGCGCATACGCTGCGCGGGCTTGCTGGAATAACTGGTTGTTCATCTGGATCCTTCGCTATCTTGTACGCTTCGGAATGCTGCGGTTAGCAGGCTATTCGGCGGCGTTCTCGATCTCGATGCCCTCGATCACATCGCCGACGCGAAGCTGGGCGATGACGTCCATACCCTCGATCGTCTGGCCGAACACGGTGTAGCCGCTGTCCAGCATGGGCTGGGCGCCCAGGCACAGGTAGAACTGCGAACCCGCGGAATCGGGGTTCTGGCTGCGGGCCATGGCCAGCGCGCCGTCGGCATGGTGGTTGTTGGGGTTGGTGGAGTACTCCTCCTTGATGCAGTAGCCCGGGCCGCCGGTGCCGAGGCCGGCGAAGGGATTGCCAGCAGCGGCGATGACCTGGTCGGTATCAAGGTCGCGCGTGTTGGGGCAACCGCCCTGGATGACGAAGCCCGGCACGTAGCGGTGGAACTTCAGGTTGTCGTAGAAGCCCTTGGTGGCAAGCTCGACGAAGTTGCCGACGTGGATGGGGGCGTCCTTGCCCGCCAGCTGCACGCGGATGTCGCCCTTGGAGGTTTTGATGACGGCGATCTCATCGCCGGTGGGCTGATACGCGGGAGTGTACAAAGCCATGGGACTTCTCCTTTTCTCAAGCGTGCCCCGACGTTTGCCGGAGGCCTTCGCGAAAACGCCCGCGCAGAAGGCGGGCGTTGCTTTAAACGAATCTCGTGATGCGTAGTTTAGCAGCTTGGGACCGGGCGCGGCGAAACCTGAAAACGCCTGCGGGGAAAAACCGTAGAACGCACAAACGGGGTCTGAGTGCCGGCAAGCGGCCCGGAGGCGCTATGCAGCAACCCCGCACTCCGTGCGAACCCGGGGCCCGCCGCCTTCCAGCCGCACCCCCGGGCCCAGCAACCTTCGGCCCGTGCAAGCCGACCGCGCATCCGCCAGGTCCCGCAACTTGCAACCCACGTGCGCCCGGCTTCGCGGCGCTGCGCGGGCATCGCCCGCCCGGCCTCGGCGCAACCACGCTGGCGCTTAGCCGCGCACGAAGCAGCTGACCAGCTCCACGTGGTAGGTCTGCGGGAACAAGTCGACGGGCTGAACGCGCTCCAGGCGATAACCCACGTCCTCGAAGCGGCGCACGTCGCGCGCCCAGGTTGCGGGGTTGCAGCTTACGTAGACCACGCGCCCCGGGCGGGCGGCGGCGATGTCTGCCGGCACGCCGTCGGCAAGGCCCGCGCGCGGCGGATCGACCACCAGCGCGTCAAGGCCGCCCAGCTCTGGCAGCTCGCGAGCCGCGTCGCCGCCTATGACGTCGATGTCGACGTAGTTCTCGTCGGCGTTGCGGCGCAAGTCGCGCACCGAAGACGCCGCAGACTCCACGGCGATCACATCGGCGCCGGCGCGCGCCATGGCCACGCCGAAGGTGCCGCAGCCCGCGTACAGGTCGGCGACGAGCAACCCGTCGAGCCCCTCGGGGCCGTCCTCCCCCACGCTTCCGCCAAGCATGCGGATGGCCTGCTCCATGAGCTTTTCAGCTTGCGCGGTGTTCACCTGGAAAAACGACGGCGCATGCGCCACGTAGCGCGCGCCGAGCAGCTGCTCCTGCCAGCAGCCCTTGCCGTCGAGCACCTCAAGGCCCTTGATCTTGCGCGCCTTGCCGGGGTCGGCGATGACGCGCACCACGCTCGTGGCCTTGAGCGAGCTTTTCAGCATCTTGGCGGCCGCCGCGCGCGGGAAGCCCGACGGGCGCGTCCACAGCGCGATCTCGGTCTCACGGGTGCGCACGCTCGTGCGCACGCCCACGCGGAAGATGCCCAGGTCATCGGAGCCCTGCAGATAGCGAAGCGCCCCGCGCAGCGCCTTGGGCGCCTTGGCGATGGCGTCATGGGCCAGCGGGCAGGACAGCGCCTGCAACACATCAGGGCTGCCCTCCTGATGAAAGCCCAGGTTGAACGTGCCCTTCGCATCCCATTGCGCGCCCAATTCCAGCTTGTTGCGGTACCCCCACTGGCGCTTGGAGGGCAGGCACGGCGCCACCAGCTCCGCCGCGGCGTCGCCGAAACCGCCCGTGCGGGCGAGCGCCGCCACCACGTTGGCGCGCTTTGCCTCAAGCTGCGCGTCGTAGGCGATATGCTGCCACGGGGCCGCGCCGCTTGCTGCGGGCTCGACCCACTTCGGCATCACGCGACACGCGCCGGGCTGCTCGAGCTTGGCGATACGGGCGCGAGCGAACGTGGGCTTGTTCTCCACCACTTCCACGCTTGCCACATCGCCCGGGGCGCCGCCCTCCACGAACACGGTCTTGCCGTCGGACAGATGCCCGACCGCTTCGGCGCCGTAGCCCATGCGCTCGATGGTGATGGTTTCGATCATGTTCACACTCATTTCTTTTTCGGGCCCATTCGGGCGATAGTAGCGTATAATCAATAGATACGCCCTAGTAGCTCAGTTGGATAGAGCGTCTGCCTCCGGAGCAGAAGGCCACAGGTTCGAACCCTGCCTAGGGCACCATTTGCATTCTCCTCGAACCCGCTGGATGTCATGTCTGGCGGGTTCGTCGTTTCCAGCATCGTGGTTCGGCGTCACGAGCACCTCATCGTCGGACGCGCTCACCTGCCAAACGAAAGCCTTGATCAAGACGCCGGAGCAGAACGCGGAGTCCAGCAAGACAAGTCCACCCGCCAGACAAAAGCCTTGAGCAGGCATGCCTTCAGGCGTAGCGACGATTACGCCTGCTGCCCCTGCGCCCCATCGCCGGCGTCCAGGAAGATCTTTCGGGTGACGAAGTTCCACACCATGACCACCGCCGTGGCGAAGATCTTGGTTATCAGGTAATGCACGCTCAGAAGCTCGACGCCCGCCCACATGCACGCGTTGTTGATGCCCAGGCCGATGACCGACAGCACCACGAAGATGATGAACTCGCGACGACGAGACATGCCTTCTTTGTGGGTGAACACGTAGCGCATCGACGCGACGTAGTTGAACACCACCGACACCGTGAACGAGATGGTGGCGCTGACCAGGTAGTTCACGCCGAACGCCTCGGTAAGCAGGGCCAGCAGGCCGTAGTCGATGATGAACGCGATCACGCCGACCACGCCGAACTTCATAAGCTGCGCGATAAGCTTCTTCACGCAGGGCTCCTCTCCATCGCAAGCGGGGGCATCCCGCATCCGCCGGCCTTCGAGCAAGGCCCGGCTCGGTACATTCCCAAATGCCGTCACGCACGCGCCGCCAACCTTGAATGCCGGAACACGGCACCGGCAGCAGGCCGAACGACCCGCGCGGCAGACGAAAAGCGCTCTCAGCGCAACCCGTCGATTATGGCACCCCTTGCCCCATCGGCACAACAATCCCACGCCATCCGCGCATATACTGCGGAAAGCGCGGCATTCACGTAGCGAAACCGCGCGGTTTCGAGTAGCATGCCTAGTAATTGTGCATTCAACTTTCACGAAGGAGCGCCCGGTGACTGAAACCGATAAGGCCGCCCTCACGGGCAAAGGCGTGGCCGTCATCATACCCTGCTACAACGAGGCCGTCACCATCGGCAAGGTGGTCGACGACTTCCGCCGCGTGCT
>OKVV01000195.1_pt1 | contig 47012 bp, 32 predicted proteins | sample 1606871 | NCBI WGS metagenome assembly OKVV01 (sample SAMN03281011, study PRJEB24777) | human gut metagenome | isolation source: fecal sample PR176 from 1 month old male Indian infant, caesarean delivered... | place: Singapore | collected 2006-01-13
CCGCCACTTTCCTGACGCCGCGCAGGTTGTGCGACTCGAACCGCACGGCGGCGGTGCTCAGCTACGTTACCGCGTTTCTGGTGGGCACGTCGTTTGGCAACCAAAGCGCGGCGACGGCCGACGTGTTCCTGCTCGGCCGCGCGTTCGAGGTGCTTATCTCGGGCGTGGTGCTGGCCGTGGTGATTGGCGCGAAGCGGGCGTTCAACTTCGCGCAGCTGTGGCGCATCGTGCTGGCGGTTCTGGCTGTCGACGTGCTCAGCCAGGCGTTGTTGCCGCAGCTCGCGTTCATTCGCTGTGTGGAAAGCAGCGCATGGGACTTGCTGGTGCTGTTCACATGGCTGACCGTCATCGACATTGCGCGCCACGCAAAGGCCGACCGTAACGTGGTCATCGGCGTAGGCTGGGCCGTGTACGCGGCTTCCTTTGCTGCAGGATCGGTGCATTCGAGCTGGTTTTCGCTAGGGCATTCTGGTATGGCGTTCACCACGCTGCTGATGTTTGCGCTGGCCATGGTAGGCACGTTCTTCTTGGAAGTGCGCGACCAGGACACCAAATGGATCTTCGCCGAGTTGTCCGGCGAACGCGTGAGCGCCCCGCAAGACCATCGCAGCATCGACGAGCGTTGCGATGCCATCGGTGCCGAACGCAACCTAACGCCGCGCGAGCTTGAGGTGATGAAGATGCTGTGCAAGGGTCGCACGAAGTCCTACATCGCAGAAACGCTGTACCTGACAGAGAACACCGTGCGCAGCCACGCCAAGCACATTTACACGAAGCTCGATGTGCACAGCAAGCAAGAGCTCATGGACCTGGTGGGTGCGTAGGGGCCGCCACCTTGCGTTGGTAAGCAGATGCACCTGGCCGACATTGACGGCAGCAATCAGCTTGTTTTCGGAAGGGTGCGCCGCCGCGTAGGCGTTTTTGAGGTCATTGCGGTCCGTGACGGCTATGTTCGCGCCGGGTTCATTGGCGAGAAGGGCGTCCCGAGTGTTTTAAGACGTACAACAACAGTTTTCGCAAAGCGCCAATGCACGAGCTTGCGTGAATTTTTGGAGCATGGTAAAAAGGCTTTGGTGGCTTGTTAGCTACCTCCAAGTGCCGGGGGAGTCCCCGGCTTTTTTATCAGGCGCGCGGCAAGCGAATGCGGTAGAGCGGATAATCACCGCGTTGGCTAACTGGTAGCAAGCTTTTTTCGCTGAACTTGTTGGCGTTCGTGAATGATTGGAGGCCTCCCTCCATAACTCTCTGGAAGCGAATGTGCACAGGCGGTACTTCTTTATGCGGCATGCTGTCGGGCGGGTTGGTCACGAACTAGGCAACAGGGCATTTATAATCAGGCGTAAGGAAGAAAGAGGTGCGCCGATGTCGCTTGGCTATGCGGGATACGCCCGGCTTGAGGTGGAGGACGATGGAATCGCTATCTACTCTTACACTGGCGAAGACTGGAACGTCAGAGATGAGGACGCGCGCAGCGCGCTCGAAAGCGAAGAAGGGCAGTTTTGCCATCAGCAAATCCTGCCTCATCGAGCTGGCGATGCACAGAAAGGTCAAAAGACTGCCTGACGGCAGGAAGGAGCGCGTCGAGAAAGCAATCGTAAGACACCCGGATCTTGCGGGGATGATGGACCGTGCCGACATCGTGGTCGACAAGCTGTGCGGCGTCGATGCCAAGATGTCCGGTTATCGCCCGTGTATTTATCGATGCCTGCTCCGCCACATCTTTGAGAGCTACCAGCTGAACGGCGGACTCCCTGAGAAAGAAGGGTTCGCTATGTGAACGCGCCTCCGTCCCCGTTCAGCAAATTGTCGCTCATCCAAACGGTTCCATGGCTTAAGATGATCGTAGTGAAATAGTCCTTGTGGACTCTACGTGAGGCAAGGGCAAAGGAGGGCCGCCGGAATGAACTGCCTCCTATTTCTTGGACATGAGAAATAGGAGGCCCCTTTATGTCTGGAAACGCTCGTTACGACGTCTCGATGAGGCTACGCGCTGTCGAGCTGTACGAGCAGGGATGCGGCCGCGACTAAATCGCATCCCTGCTGGGCATGTCCTTGGGAACCGTGAGAGAATGGTTGGCAGTCTACAGATCCGTTGGTATCGAGGTGCCAGCCATGGCGGGCGGGAAACACGCGACATATTCGTTCGAGACCAAGCTGGCGGCGGTCAGGGCGGTCGTGGACGAGGGGATGACCAAGCCCGCGGCCATGGCAAGGTTCGGGATAACCTCCACCACCTCTCTCAAAACCTGGCTAAGGGCGTATCGGGAGGGCGGGCCGGATGCGCTCAGGCCAAAGCCCAAAGGCAGGCACAAGGGGACGTCCTCTCCGCCCAAGAAGACGACACGAGAGCAGGAGCTCGAGTGACGGATCCGGAAGCTGGAAGCGGAGAACGCCTACTTAAAAAAATCGATAGCCCTGAAGGCGGAGAAGCGCTCTCGAACCGCGATAAGGCGGTCGTCGTGAACGGGCTTTCAGGGCAGCATCCCTTCTCCGACCTGCTCGAGTGCGCCGGCCTCGCCAGGTCCAGCTGCTACTACGCGCTGTCGCACCCGGCAACGCCGACCCGCCCGGAGCTGCGGGGCGCGGTCGCCGAGGTCTTCTCGCGCACGCCGAACGGCTGCGGCCACCGGCAGGTGGCCATGCGCCTGCGCGCCGAGCTGGGCGAGCGCATCGCCGACAAGACCGTGCTCAAGATGATGCGCGAGATGGGGATCCGCTGCGGCATCCGCCGCGAGGCCGGCCGCCATAGGTACAACTCGTACAAGGGCGTCGTCGGCGAGACCTTCGAGAACGTCATAGGCCGCGACTTCTCCGCCGACGGGCCGTGGCAGAAGATGGGCACCGACGTCACGGAGTTCAAGCAGCCCTGGGGCAAGGCCTACTTCGCGCCGGTGTACGACTTCGGCAGCAAGGAGATCGTGGCCTGGTCGACATCGACCAGCCCCGACATGGAGCAGCAGGAGCTCCTGCTCGACCGGCTGCTGGAGAGGGTGCCGGAGGGCGCGAAGCCCGTGCTGCACTCCGACATGGGCTGGCAATACCAGCACGAGAAGTGGACGCGCCGCCTGAAGAAGGCGGGGATAGCCCAGAGCATGTCGCGCAAGGGGAACTGCCTCGACAACGGCGCCACCGAGCAGGTGTTCGGCCATTTGAAAGACGAGTTCTTCAGGGGGACGGACATGGCCCGACTTCGAGTCGTTCAAAGCTGACCTGAACGCCTACGTGACCTACTGGAACACGCAGAGACGGCAGGTTAGACTGAACGGACTGACCCCGGAGGAGTTCCGGAGCCAGTCCCTAGTGGCGTAGTCTTTATTTAAGCCGTCCAAGATTTGGGACGCAGTTCATCCGATTCCCTCAGGAGGCAGTTTCCAACTGTGTCACAAGCTGCGCGTTTTGAAGGTCAACGGGCAGTTGACCAACAAGAACGAGATGGCTCTTATAGTGAATGCAAGGGTAAAATACAGGGCAAGCAGTCGACTCGCTAAGGGAGAGCACAATGGCATTGATGCAGGTTGAGCTAGAGGTTCCGGATGACGTGTACATGGCGTTGCTAAACGGAGACCTGATAAGAAGGGGTGGCGTTGTTCGCGATGCCGCAGGTCAGATTGTTATCCATCTCAAAGAGGTGGGGGTGGTCGACGAGGAAGCCGGTAAGGCGGTGGCCGTCAAAGCGGCTGCGATGGCAAAGCAGAACAAGGCCCTGATCAAGCAGAACCAGCAGTTTGCGGAGCGTGCCGCAATGCTTGCCAAGCAGAATAAGGTGATTCTCATAGGCGTTGGCGTCGTTGCGGCTGCAGTAGCCGTTGGTGGCGCGATTGCTCATGTGGTCAAAGGTTGCAAGAAGAAGGAGGACGAGTTGCTTTCTGAGGTCGAATCCTCATTTAATGCTGCGATGAAGGCGTATCTCGATTCACTGCGTGGTGGCGAGCTCAACGAGGTGGCGCTTGCGGAGGTTATCGCAAACGTCGATGAGGTCAAGAACGGCCTTGATGGCGGAACGTTGACGATTGACTTCACCGATGGGCAGTTGGATGCGCTGGTTGCGATGTTGAAGGATTACACGGAACGCCTCGCAAAAGCTAACAAAGTCGAGCTCATGGATCCGCCGGCCTCATATTCAACGGAGGAAGCGTCAAACGTCATATTTCTCAGGCATTACCTTGGCGAGCAGCAGAGAATTCTGAAAGCCGCTTAGGAGTCGATGGTAATGGGTCTACCGAATCCATTTAAGATTGCGGCCGATATTGTTCTTGCAATTCCGAGAGGAATAGCAGCCTATAGAGAAGAACAGTGGGCGACTGTGAGAGCTTGAAGCCAAGAGAATCGCAACCCCGCCCTGCTATGAGGACGGGGTAAGGCGAGCATCAGTTCAAGGTGATCGTCGAAGCTGCAAAGGCCAAGCTGTCAAGGGATAAAGAGCGCTGAGGTTACGGGGTTCGTCGTGGACCTTGAGGTTAAGTCAATGAGCGGCATATCAATATGGTCTGCCACAGTCGACTTTAATGACTTTGGGCACTTGACTGGGTGGTATAAGGCTTGGAGCGAAAACGATGATTCCAGGATCCCTGACGCATTCGCTCGTGAAGTGAACGAGCTGATAAGCGAGTGTCGGGCAGCATGCAAGTGGCCTCCTCGTAGTCTATGCAGCCGCCAAATACCCCGTCTGGCCCGCGCGGTCGATGCGCATGTACGTGTGGCTCGTGTTGCCGCTTGACCACTGTGTGTCATTGCTGCCCACAAGCCTGTTGCACGAGTAGAAGCATTGCGAAACCGAGATACCGCTCGAAGGCAGCGCCCACGTGGGATCCGCGTGGATCGTCGTGAGCGACAAGCAACCCGAGAAGCAGTAGAAGAGCCGACGGGTCGAAGCTACGGAAGTCCAGCGTTATCATCGAGCAAGAGCTGAACGTGTAGCGCATCTGCCTCACGCCTGAGAGGTTCCCCAGCCCCGTGATGCTTGCAAGATTGGTGCAGCTGTAGAACAGATAAATCAGGTTCAGGTACGAGTAAGAGGCCATGTCCGCCGCAAACCTCGCGCTCGTGAGGTGCTGCCGGTGCGTGCTGCCCGTATTGCCGGCCTAGGGCGTGAACCCGAGCCCTGGTACTTGCCGATCGTGCAGATTCGCCCTGTGGCGCGGAGGGAGCGGTTGGCCTCCGGCGTCCGGGTGGCGGTAAGCACAGCCTCGCCATCTTTGTAGAAGTGCGCCCAGAACCACGTGCGCTGGTTGTTGTTCGGATCAGTAAGAACGCCGCCAGAGCCGAGCTTGCAGACGGTCGCGTCGCTCGTGCTCATGGGTGCGAAGCCGTCCGTCCCGCCGACAAGCTTGGTGCAGCTGTTGAACATGAAGGAGCCCGGGAGTCCGGTGTTGATGAAGCTCGTGGCGTAGATCGTCTCCAGGTTCGAGCAGCTTGAGAACATCTGGTTTGCGTTGGTCATGCCGGACAGGTTCTCGGAGCTCCGAACCTCGGTGCAGTTTACGAATGCGTTGAACCAATAAGCGCGGTTGGCGATGCCGACGCCCGCTATCGACGAGTTGATGTAGGCCTTCTGCCAATCGAGGATGGCGCGCTGCGCCAGTCGTTTGAGTGGTTATATGGGACTTCGATAACAAGTGAGGATATACGGAAAGTTGTATGCGCGCTTTGGACTCCATATTCGCCAACCGCGGTTCGTTATCTTTACAGGGCTTTGAATGTGGGCCTCGTTATGCAGTGAACCTCTATAGTTGGACAGACAATGTTCTGCTTCTCCTATAGGGGTTTTCTGCGTTAGGGGTTGATTTGCTGAGCAAGGATTACTCCGCTGAGTTTAAGCAGCGCTTTGCGGGCAGGTACGCCGATGGCCGACCATCACCATGCTGCAACACGAGCTTGGTCTTGCGAAGTCAACCGTGAAGCTTTGGAGGGAGAGGATCGACCAGGGCGGCGTCGGGGCCATAGACAGGCCGAGGAAGAACAACCGCTATCCCCAGGAGCTCAAGCTTCGCGTCGTCGAAGCCTATCTCCGCGGCGAGGGAGACTACAAAGCCCTCGCTCTCGAGCATGACGTGCGCAACAGCGCGCAGATACGAGACTGGGCGAAGCGGTACCGAGAGGGAGGCGACGACGCCCTCGCCGTCCATCCGCCGGGACGAAGGGGGAAGGAGCCCGCGAGCGAGGAGACGCTCGAGCAGCGGTGCGCCCGCCTCGAGATGGAGGTGGAGATCTTAAAACGAATGGCCGCCTCGGCGACGGCCCTCTCGGCAGCAGGCGGAAGCATGAGATAGCGAAGTCGCTGAGGCGGGAATATCCGCTCTCCACGCTCCTGGAGCTCATCGGGATGCCGCGTTCCACCTATTACTACCACGAGGCGAACCCACCCTCAGACAGGCAGGCGGCCGAGCGGCCGGCCATAGTGGAGATATGCAAGAAATCCCAGCAATGGCGGTATACGCTGCGGGTCGCTGGAACAATCAGCGGCTCTTTGATCATCCCGACGTTACGCATCCGCCCAGATTGTCCCCCATGCGCGGTTTCGGATCCTTCCGGAAGACACTGCCCTTTCATGGCTATAATGACATTGTATTGCACATTGCATATTCAAGGATGTTAGATATGGGCTATGCCGACATGATTCGCAACGATGCGAATCCCACGGACATAAAGGAGTATCTGATTAGTGGCGATCAGGCTGCCATCACTATCAGGATTCCCGACACGTTGCGCGACGCCGCTAAAGAGGCCGCCGCCCTCAAGGGGACGAGTCTGAGCGCGTATATACGCGAGTGCCTCATCGAGGAGTTGACGAATGGTCGATAGGGAACAGAAGTACAGCCTTTCCTTTACGAGCATCGGGGCCCGCAGGTTCGAGACCATCGAGGTCGCGAGAGCATATGTTAACTGTCCCGATTGGACGGAGGTTAGGAGCCGTATCGTCAAGGATGACATTATCAGCCTTAATAAAGAAAGTACTCGCAAGCGCGTAGGCGGAGAAATCATCAAGCGTCTTAGGATGCTCAATGCAGATGAGGTGGCGTTCTTGGCTGACGCTGTTGATGATGACCAGCTCGCCATGACGTGGGTCGCTATCTGTCGCGCCTATCCTGTCCTGCATTCGTTTTCGACCGATGTTGTTGCTGCGCGCTTTGCCAAGATGGTTCCAGATGTGCCTCGAACGGCATGGGCCGCCTTTGTCGACGAAGAGTCGATTGATCACCCTGAGCTTGTGCGCCTTACTGACAAATCGCGTAAACAGCTCGAGATCAGGGCATTCGGGATGCTTCGCGAGTGCCACCTCCTCGATGATGCGCATAACATAACTCCGCTCTACCCCTCGGCTCGTTTCACGGCCCTCGTTCGCAAGCATGCGCCGTGGGATATTGAACTGTTCCCGAAGGTGGGTGCTTTGCTGTGACCAGGAAATTCGAACATATCGGATCGCCCGAAGCGCGCTCCTTCATTGTGGAGCGCCTTTCCGACGATACCCTGCTTGGCCGCAAGGGTTTTACCATGCGGCAATCGACTTATGTCTTGCCATACCCACCGGCGCAAAGATTTTACGCTCGGGATCTTGTGGAAGCCATTTGTGCTGAAGATTTGCCCAACAGGGGGGTCCGCGCCGCACAAGCGAACCTTTACGACATCGTTCTGGACTACCTGGATTCTGAGGGTATGTGGGAACCCCTCTGCGAGGCGGAGCGCACCGCCACGCGCGATGAGCTGATTATGATGCTGCAGGATACCATTAGCGTCATGGACGTCATCAAGCCTGCTGTTGAGGCGATCATCAACGAAGTTGAATGGGATATCGTCTTCGTTACGGGCGTTGGGGAGACGTTCCCCTTTGTGCGCACTCACACGCTGCTCGGCGAGATTGAAGCGGATAAGCCCGTCGTGTTGGTGTTTCCTGGCGAATACCGTCAGAACGCCGATGGCTCGACCTCTCTTGACATACTGAACATCCCATCTGACGCAAACGGCGGATACTACCGCGCGACGAACGTGTTCGACCTTTAGGAGGCAACTCTATGAGATACGAGGATATGTACGAAAAGCCGATCGATAGGCCGATTGACGCCGTCGTGAAGGCTTCCAGCGTCGAGCACCTTGCCAACGAGCTCGACGAGTACGTGGTTACCCCTGAACTCGCCGGCCACCTTAGCCGCTTCTATGATGAATATAACGATCCCGATGCCACTGGAAACGGCGCTTGGATTGCGGGCTTCTTTGGTAGCGGTAAATCGCACATGCTGAAGATTCTTGCGGTGCTTCTGGAGGATCAGGAAGTTGCAGGCAAACGGGCTGTCGACTACATTCTGCCCAAGCTAGAGGACGACCCCGCTCTGCAGAGTGCTATGGAAATGGCCCGCACCCGCCATCCAAGCGAGTCGATCCTCTTCAACATTGATACAATCGCGCCCAATCAGGGACGTACCGAGGCAGGTGCTTTGCTTGCGGCTTTCATCAAGGTATTCAACCGCCATTGTGGTTACTTTGACGGGGACCAGCAGCACATCGCCCAGATGGAATATGAGCTTGACCGTGAGGGGCTGCTTGACGCGTTTGTGTCGAAGGTCGAGGCGTCCACTGGCAAAGCCTGGGTGGACGTCCGCAAGGCAGCGCTCCTGCATGGTGAAAAAATCACCACGGCGTTCGACGAGGTGTGCGGTAATAAGCCTGGAACCACCGATAACGCTGTGCGCTATTACCAGCGTGCTTACAAACCCGACATCCACTCGTTTGCCGTTCGCGTGAAGGAGTATATCGACGCTCATGAGCGCGGTTTCCGTCTGAATTTCTTCGTCGACGAAGTTGGTCAGTTCATCGCTAAGGACTCAAACCTAATGACGAATCTGCAGTCTGTGGCAGAAGAGCTTGCTACCGTGTGCGATGGGGCATCTTGGGTCGTTGTTACCAGCCAAGAGAATATGGAAGATACGATCGGTCAAATGACCGACAAGTCTGCCAATGACTTTTCCAAGATCCAGGCTCGATTCAAAATCAAAATGCAGCTTACGTCAAAGGATGCCAAGGAAGTCATCAAGCAACGTCTTCTGGCAAAAAGCCGCGATGCGGTTCCCGCTCTAGACGAAATGTACAAGAAATACCGGGAAGACTTCCCGGTGCTCTTCGACTTCGCTGATGGGTCGAAGCGCTACGTGAATTACAGGGACGAAGATGACTTCGTGGACACGTACCCCTTTGTGCCATATCAGTTCGACCTTTTCATTACCGCTATGCGCGGGCTTTCGGACTATAACGCCTTCACTGGCAGGCATCACTCCACGGGCGCCCGTTCAATGCTTGGTGTGTTCCAGGAGGTTGGCGTGGAGCTCAACCATGGGGACGGCTCGACTGAGGGTCAGGATTTAGCAACGTTCGATTCTATGTTCGAGGGGTTGCGCAATTCATTGAAAAGCGAGGTCTATGGCGCAATCAGCATTGCCGAGACTAACCTTGCAGACATGCCCATGGCGATCCGCGTCCTGAAGGCGCTGCTGCTCGTCAAATATTGCAAGGACTTCAAGGCGACGCCGGGCAACCTGCGCGTGCTCCTGTATGGCTCCTTCAAACAGAATACGGCGACGCTTGAGCAGGAGATCAAGAACGCACTCGCTGAGCTTGAGTACCAGCTTTATATACGACGTAACCCGAACTCGAATATCTATGAGTACCTCACTGATGACGAGAAAGATATTGAGAAGGAAATCCGCAATACGGAGATTCTGACTTCAGACGTGCGCGTCAAAATCGGGGAAGCGTTCAAGGATATCGTGGGCGCATCGCGCGCACCATACGAAAACGGGGCCTTTTCGCACGCCTTCCCGTACAACCTTAAGGTGAACGGCGACGCCATCGGACGTTCGAGTCACGATCTCACGCTTGACATCGTGACTGATGCTCCTTCCGACATTGATGTTCCCGCTTCCGGCCCCAAGACGCTCACCGTTATGCTGCGTGACTCCAACGCATTTCTCAACGATGTTGCCTTGTTCGTGAAGACGAACAAGTATGTGAATCAAGCGAGCGGTTCGGGCGAGGTGCGCAGTGCGATCATCTCTGATAAGAGGGCAATGCTCAACTCGCAGTCACGCAAGCTGCGCACCGATTTGGAGAGGCTGATTGGGGAAGCCCGCTTCTATGTTTCGGGAGTCGATGTCACGGATGCTGTGAGCGGGTCGGGCAGGTCTGCCGTCGAGTGCGCGATGGGAGAACTTGTTCGACGGAGCTACACGGGTCTGCAGCAGATCGTGCAAAACTATACCGATAGGGACGTCTACAACAGCTGCTTGCCGGCGCAATCGATGATTGACCTGCCTCTGCCCGAGTATGCCCAAACGGTGTTCAGCTGGATCGGCCTTTTGGGCCCGAGTTGTTCGATTACCGTTGGCGGGGATGGCACGGCGAGCTTGATAGTTCACTTCACAAAGGACGAGTACGGATGGCCCGACGTAGCCGTTCGTAACGCTGTGGCGACGCTTTACGCTGCTGGTCGCATAGAGATTCGTAAGGCCGGCTCGCTTCTCGAGGGTACTGCTCTTGCGCAAGCACTCAAAGCCGGTCGCGACATGGACAAGCTCGTTGTTGCCAAGATTGAGGCTGTTTCTGCCGATGACCTTGCGCTGATCAAGAATTCGTTCAAAAAACTTGTGGGCACTAATCCCGTCGGCAGCGATGCCAAGTCCATTGCGGGTGAGCTGACGACCTATCTCGAGCAGGAGGTTCCGACGTTTCGCAGTGTCGAGGTGCGTGCCTCGTCGTATCCTTTTGCCGCTGCATTCACTGAGAAGGTTGGGAAGCTCGGCTCCGCGCTCAGCGCCGTGAGCGGCGACTGGAAATGGCTTGTAAACCAGTTTCCTGAGAAGGCAGATGTCCTTGCTGACAGCAAGGTTGACCTTTCGCGCATGAAACAGTTCATCGAGGGTTCGCCGCTTGCCGTCAAGTGGAATGAAATAAGGGAGTTCGGTGAGAGAGGCCTTGCCGAGATGCGTGATCTCGGTATTGTCGTTCCAGCCGATCTTGAGGGCGTGCTTAAAGTCTTGAACGACCCCGAATGCTACAAGTCCCGCGAGATTCCCCGCGCGGCAGGCATCGTCGGGAGCGCAAAGGACGAGATTGACCGCGCAAGAGAGAGCCTGCGCGCCGGCGTCGCTAACGAGTTCGACGAATACCGCGCCTCGTTCGAAAGCGCATACAATCTTGGCGCGCTGTCGGAGGAGAGCCGGTGTGCATTCGCCGAGCTCTTCGATCGGGCTGCGCGCATGTTGGCTGCGGAGCAGTCGCCGCTGCGCATCCGGACCTTCCTCGAATCGTTCAAAAGGGACAACACTGCGAGGATAGTCGCGCTCCTGAACCCGCCCGCGTCCGAGCCTATGCCCGAACCAGCGGTCGCGGCGACCCATGGAGCGGGCGGCGACTCGCAGTCCGAGCCCGCGCAGCCGCCGGCCCCCAGGACCTGCGAGCTGAACTCGCTTCGCGTAGGCGCCTACGGCAGGCCGACCATCAGGAGCAGGCAGGATGTCGACGATTACCTCAAGGCGTTGCGTGCCGAGCTCGAGGCTAAGGTCGATGGCGGAATCATCGTTACGAGGTAGGACCGTGGACATAGATACGCATGAAATCGAGAATAGGATCAAGGGCCAGTTCAGCCTTGGTTATGCGATGTTATTCTGGGAGGACGAGCTAGGCGAGTATGCCGAGGTCATCGACTCCCTTGAATTGGGCGAAGGCGCGATCATCGACGCGACCGGTGCGGAGCTTGCGTGCAAGCGAACGATTCTGCGTGGTCAAAAAACTGCTCGCAATCTCGTGGTCTACCGTTCCGGCGCTAAGCCGTGCCCTCAGGATGACTTCCTATACGACGTGAAACTCGCTGCTACGCCTTTCACCTGCAAGATGGAGGGCATTTGGGCGAGTGAGTGTGGCGTGCCTATGGTTCTTGCCGGCACGCTTGCCGAGCATGGTAGCTTCTTCAATTCTAAAGAGCGTCGTGGTGCCCTTGCGGCAGGCGCGCTCGACAAGAATGATGAACGGTCTCTTCGCCTGGCGATGCTTGCCGCATGCGCGGGGTCGAAGGCGGAGGTTCAGCGTGATGCCGTGCGCGACGTAGTGAAAAAGCTGCTTGTCGAGCTCGGACGAGGGCAGAGCAAGACGTTGCGTACTATTTGCGAGTGTGGGCTTGCCGCAACGCTTTGGTCTGAAGTTTCCGAGGTCGTGGGCTATGCTGCGCCTGCCGGCGAGAATCCCACCCTTGAGGACCTTGCACTCAGAATGCTCAAGTCGCGTTGTGCCGAGCTTGTTTGCAACAGTGCGCTCCTAAAGGCTGACGCCGCACGGATCCTTGCTGACCTTGCTAGAGATAGTCGTACCTGTGATTCATACGATGCTCTGGCGCGCGAGTACTCCGACGCCGTTGCTTCATCAGTGGACGCTGGCAAGCGCACTATGGAGTCCATCGGGACCAACGATACGCTGCCTGTTTTCGATGATTGGATCGTTGCCGACATGCTCGGGCGCGCGCTTGATGGCATGCTGAGTGCAGCGGACGCTCGTAACGAGCTGAACGCACGATTGCATACTCATTGGTTTGAGGAATATGGCTGTCAGTACGAGGCCCTGGCGGCTGCGGCTGCGGTGTTTGAGGAAATCGAGGCGTACAGGGCGGAATGCACCGCAAAAACGACCGAAAAAGACCTATTCGATGCGTATTGCGCCGATTGGCACCGTGCTGACGAGGAATATCGTCGGTTCGTGACGGCGATGCGAAAGGTGCCCGCGTACTTCAAGAGAAGGGCCGACGAGCTCGCGTCCAGGGTCGACGATGCTTATGGCAAGTTTCTCGTTGACCTCACCGACCGTTGGCAACTGCGGCTTATGGATGCAGAAGTCTATCCTCCTACGAATATCCTCTCGCAGGCGGATTTCTTCTACGAGAAAGTTGAGAAGGAGTTCCCGAGGGCCGAGGACGGCAAGCGCCTTGGCGTTATCATTTCCGACGCATTGCGCTATGAGGTGGGTGCTGACTTGGCGACACGGATTGCCGGCGGGACCTTAACCCTGGGGCGCGCTCGCGTGGGTGCGAGGTGCGAGGGCATGGTCTGTATGTTGCCCAGCTATACTCAGCTGGGCATGGCGGCTTTGCTGCCGCGTGGGGCTATGACGGTTGATCTGGCCACGGCCAATGTGCTGAAGAACGGTGACGCCACGGATGGGCTTGCCAATCGCCAGAAGGTCGTGGAGGCAACGATCCCCGGGGCATTGTTGGTCACGGCGTCGAAGGTTCTCGAGGAGGGGCTGCCCTGTATCGAGGGTGCTCCGCTCGTGATGGTGTACCACAACACGATCGACAAACGCGGCGATTCTCGTGACACGGAGGGCGATGTTTTCACTGCCTGCGAAGATGCTATCGCTCAGGTGGCGAGGGTTGCCGGCGAGCTGCTTCGTGCGGGTTGTGGTAAGGTTCTCGTGACTGCCGATCATGGTTTCCTCTATCAAGACCAACAGGTTGAGGACTTCAATTTCGCAACCGTGGACGGCCTTTCTGACCTCGCCCATGCCGCCGGCCAGGACCTTAGCTATGGCAGGAGATATGCCATGGGCTTGACCCTGCCGAAGGACGACATCCTTATCGAGTACTCCTCGGCGCAGCTCTCGCTCGAGGGTGAAGGCAGGTTCGCTTTCCCCCGTGGCATTACGCGCTTACGTTTGCGCGGCAGCGGGGCGCGCTATGTTCACGGTGGTGCTTCCCTGCAGGAAAATGCCATTCCGTTGGTGACCATAGAGCGAGTTGGCAGTCGGCGAACGAGCGGATGCACTGGAGTACTGGGCTTCCTTTGCGGAAGGCCTGCCATTACCGGCTCGACGGTGGCGCTTGATGTTTATCAGACGGAGCCTTGCTCCGAGAAGGTGACCCCGCTGACTGTGCGTGTCGGTCTTTACGACCCTGACGATGCGAGCCGCCTCCTGTGCGCCGAGGAGCAGACGCTCGAGCTCGCGAGCACGGCGCAGAGTTCCGAGGAGCGCAAGACTCGCGTCGCTCTTCACGTAATCGACGACGTGGACGACCGCGCCGCCGCGGTGCTGAGGATAAGCAGGCGCGTGGGGAACACCAACCAGTTCGAGGCCGAGTGGGAAAAGCGGCTCTCCGTGAACCGCGCGTTCGGCAACGACTTCGACTTTTAGGACGGCAGACATGGACTCCAACAAGATAAAGAACCTGGCCTTCGGCGCCCGCGACGCTCTGCGCGCCGAGGTTGCCGCGAGGATCGACGCCGTGCTGGAGCCCGGCAGTCCCGAGCGGCTCGACCAGCCTGAGAAAACCCGGAAGCTCGAGGCCGCCATTGGCGATAAGGGCATGGACGCCGTGGTCGAGTCGACGGCGTACACCTGGTTTAACCGTCTGTGCGCGCTGCGCTTTATGGATGCTAAGGGCTATACGCCCGTCCCTGTGGTGACGCCGCGCCCCGGCGCGACCCAGCCTGCGATCCTTGCCGACGCTGCCGAGGGCATCTTCGATCCTGACTTCAGGTTCTCGCGCCTGGTGCGCGATCGTGTGCAGAGCGTCCTTGCCGGCGGCAGCGGTTCCGGCGCGAACCGCACCGAGGCGGCCTACGGTGAGCTGCTGGTGGCGGTGTGCGACCATTACGCCGAGGCAATGCCGTACCTGTTCGGCGAGGCTGCGGCGTCGAGCCTCGTCATGCCCCAGGGCCTCCTTGCTGAGGACTCGATCCTTAGCCGCATCGTCGAGGAGATGGACGACGAGGAGTGCGAGACTGTCGAGGTGCTGGGCTGGCTCTATCAGTTCTACGTGGCGGAGCGCAAGGCGGAGTTCAATGCCAGCGGCGATAAGGCGACTGCGGACGACATCGCGCCCGCCACGCAGCTGTTCACGCCCGACTGGATTGTGAAGTACCTCGTGGAGAACTCCCTCGGGCGCCTCTGGATGCTCAACAATCCGGGTTCGGCGCTTGCGGACAAGATGGAATACTACATAGCCCCCGAGGGCGAGACCGAGGACTTCATCAAGGTCTACTCGCCCGAGGAGCTGACGTTGTGCGACCCGGCATGTGGATCGGGCCATATCCTCGTGTACGCGTTCGACCTGCTCTTCGAGATCTACCAGGAGGAGGGCTACTTTCCGGAGGACATTTCGGCGCTTATCCTGCAGAACAACCTCTTTGGCATGGAGATCGACGGCCGTGCCGCCGAGATTGCGAAGTTTGCACTGGAGATGAAAGCGCGCGAGAAGGACTCGAGTTTCTTCGATAAGCATATCGATGCAAACGTGACGGTGCTCGAGTCCGTCGCATTTGAGCCTGGCATGCTTGAAGGCGCGGGCCCGATTGCAAGCGCGACCGAGCTTCTCGACGCCTTCGAGCACATGACCGAGGTAGGCAGCCTTTACGTGTCCGCCCCCGGTGATTTGGTTGCCGTGGATAATGCCATCGCAAGCTTCAGTGAGGATGATCTGCTTGGCGCTTGTATGATCAAGAAGCTCCGCACGATGAAGGACGTGCTCGAGGCGCTGTCGCGCAGGGTTGATTGTGTGGTTGCGAACCCGCCGTATATGGGCAGTTCCAGTTTTAACGCTTGGGTAAGTGATCGTTTTAAGAGACTTTATCCAAATGAAAAAGGCGATTTGTGTACCTGTTTTATAAAACGAGGACTATCGCTTGCTAAGTCAAACGGTTACTTAGCGATGATCACAATGCAATCGTGGATGTTTGAGGCGTCTTACGAAAAGATGCGGAAACAGACGTTGTCAAAACTCTATTTCTGCAGTTTATTGCAGCTCGGGATTAAGGCGTTCAAAGATATCGGCAACGACGTGGTGCAGACATGCGCATTTGCCCTGTGCAATACAACTTCTGATGGGAATAAGTTTATCGCCGTTAAGCTAGACGAGCTAAAAAACTACGAACAGAAACAGGAAGGCTTCTTTGACAAGTCTCTTAGATATTGCATTGATATTAGCGAAATCAGATCAATTCCAGGGATGCCTTTTTCTTCATACTGGGCACCTAGGGAGCTGTTTGATGCTTGGAACTGTTGTTCTTATATTGAAGAGTTCGGAACATATACTGGCTCTCAAAACGTCACTGGAAAAAACGAAGTCTATGTTCGCCTTCATTGGGAAGTCCCTTGTTCCTTAATTGGCGAAAGCTATTGGGTGCCGTATGCAAAGGGTGGTAATTTCAGAAGGTATTACGGAAACATACTTCATGTTGCTGATTGGCGATTACCTGCTCGCGATTTCTATTCCACAAACGCAAGTTCAAACCTTCTCGATTCGTCGCTCTGGTTTAAGGAGGGAATTACTTATTCTGCCGTAACAAGTCGCGGTACCGGTTTTCGCTATTTGCCCAAGGGCTGCGTTTTCGATAAGGGCGGAGCTTCTATAATTACAAGCACTAATTTATTCAATTTGCTTGCGATACTGAACTCGCGAATCGCCAAGCTGCTATTCGAGGTTCTCAATCCGTCGGTTAATCTACAGGTTAGGGATATTAAGGCACTTCCTATTCACATTCCTGATGATGACCAGATGAGTGATGCATGCCGCCAGCTCACATATATTGCGCAAGATGACTGGGATGACTCTGAAATAAGTATGGGGTTCCAATCTTCCCCTTTGGTGCGGTTTGGTGCAAACTCGCTGCGCAGGGCTGCCGAGGATTATCAGGTTCTTGTTGCTCAACGCATGGTTGATGCCGACTCTTTGATGGCAACGATAGACAACTGCTGTTGCACACTCTATGGAGTGGATCCATCTGCTCTGCCTCCATTGGAAAGGAGGGATTATCCAGTACGAGACTTTAATCTAAAAGCAACGATCAAGTCGTTCGTCTCCTACGGAGTTGGCTGCATCATGGGCCGCTACTCCACCTTCGCGTCCGGGTTGATCCTGGCCGACGCGCAGCAGACGGTGGACGACTTCAAGGCGAAAGTCCCCGATGCCGGGTTCCTGCCCGACGACGACGCAATTATCCCCGTGCTGGACGGCGAGTGGTTCAGCGACGATATCGTAGCTCAGTTCCGCAAGTGGCTCGAAGTGACCTATGGAGCGGAGACGCTTGACGAGAATGTGAAATTCATCGAGGATGCCCTGGGCAAGGATTTGCGCAAGTACTTCGTCAAGGATTTCTACAAGGACCATTGCGCGACCTTCCAGGTGGCGCTTAGCGGCAAGCGCCCCATCTACTGGATGTTCGCGAGCCCCAGGGGCAGCTTCCAGGTGCTTGTCTACATGCATCGCTACACGCCGAGCACGGTTGGTCAGATTCTGACCAAGTATCTGCGCGAGTACATTGAGAAGATCAATGCGAAGATCAGCCAGCTCGACCAGAGCGAGCGCGCCGCAGACAACCGCCAGGCGGACAAGTACCGCACGGTGGTGCGCGAGCTTACCGACTGGGAGCGTAACGTCATCTATCCGCTCGCGAACAAACGAGTGGACATCGACCTGGACGACGGCGTGAAGGTAAATTACAACAAGTTCCCGCATGCCCTTGCCAAGGTCACAGGCCTGAGCACATGGAAGTAGGCCGCAAAGGAGGAGCCTTGATGAAAGATGCCGGACTGCTCGTTCGCGAGCTTGCGAAAACCACCACCGAGCTCGAGTGGGTGGAGTTCAAGACCAACAACAAAGACCCCAAGATGATCGGCCGTGACATCAGCGCGCTCGCGAACTCGGCCACGCACCGCGAGGCATCGTGTGCGTACATGATATGGGGTGTCGACGATGCAACGCATGAGGTCGTGGGGACTGAGTTCGACCACCGCACGCTGAAGTGCGGCAATGAAGAGGTTGAGAACTGGCTTCACCACCAGCTCTCGGGCAACGCGTCGTTCGAGTTCGTCGAGGGCGAATGTGATGGGTGCCGTGTGGTCGTGCTCTCGGTCCGGCCGGCCTTCTCCCATACGGTTGACTTCGAGAACGTGGCATACATCAGGGTCGGGTCCTATACAAAGCCGTTGAAAAGCTACCCGGCGATAGAGGCCGAGGTGTGGAACAAGATAACCAAGGCTGACTATGAGGCATCCGTGGCGCTTGAGGACGTGCCGCTGCGAAGTGTGCTCGAGCTGCTCGACTATGCGAAGTACTTCGAGCTGCTGGGACTTCCGTTGCCGCAGACTCAGGAGGAAACCGTTCGCTATCTCGGGGAGGACTGCCTGGTGGTGAAGCAGGATGACGGGCGCTTCGCGGTAACAAACCTGGGCGCGCTCCTTCTCGCCCGCAACCTGTCCGACTTCGCAGGACTTGGGCGCAAGGCCGTCAGAATCGTCAAATACGAAGGCACGGGACGGCGCGCGATCCTGAAAGACCGCGTTTCGCTTGTCGGCTACGCCAACGGCTTTGAGCAGACCATCGAGTATCTCCACGCCATTCTACCGTCTAGCGAGCCTATCGGTGACGCGCTGCGCACCCAGCAGGTCCCTTACCCGGCCGAGGCGCTCCGCGAGCTCATGGCGAACATGCTCGTGCACCAGGACCTGACAACCTCGGGCAACGGCCCGCTCGTCGAAGTGTTCGACGACAGGGTCGAGTTCACCAATCCGGGTGCCTCGCTAGTGGAGCCCCTGCGGCTGCTCGACAACCCTCCTCGGTCGAGGAATCAGCGCCTAGCTTCGCTTATGCGCCGCTTCGGCATCTGCGAGGAGCTGGGCACGGGCTGGGACAAGGTGGTCATGAGCTGTGAGGAGATGTTCCTGCCCTCGCCGAAGGTGGACGACTACGAGAGCGGCGCGGGCAGCATGAAGGTCACCCTGCGCGCCCGGGTACCCTTCTCGAGCATGCTGCCGAGCGACAGGGTCATGGCCGCGTACTGGCATGCGTGCGTATGCTACATGGAGGGCACGCCCATGGGTAACGCCTCTCTTCGTGCCCGGTTCGGCGCCGACGGTCCGAGCGCCTCGACCATCTCTCGGCTGATCCGCGACACGGTGGACGCGGGACTCATTAAGCCCTACGACCCCAACGGCGGGAGAAAGTACATGACGTACGTCCCGGCCTGGGCGTGATTTTATTTGCGCGCCATTTTCATATGGGGCGCCGAGATGGTGGCACCCTTGAAAAACGCCTGATAGATGGCTTGTTGTTGCATAAGTTTTATTTGCGCGCCATTTTCATGGTGCGCGGGAAGGACCGTTTCGTGGACGATTTGGACAAGAAGCTTAACGACGTGTTCACGGGATACGTGGTGCGCAAGGACCTGGTGAAGCTCGTGAAGGGCAATGCGGCCGTGCCGAGCTACGTGCTGGAGTTCCTCTTGGGGCAGAACTGCGCCACCGACGACGAGGAACGGATTGAAGAGGGTGTCGAGCGCGTGCGCAGCATCCTGGCTAAGCACTATGTGCAGCGTGCCGAGGCGGGCGCCATCCGCAGCGACATCAAGCAGTCGGAGTACAAGCGTATCATCGACAAAGTGTCCGTCTCGCTCAACGAGAAGCGCGATGCCTACGAGGCCACGTTCGAGAACCTGGGCGTGAGCAAGGTTCTGGTGAGCGCGGACACGGTGAAGAAGAACAGGCGTTTGCTGGTGTCGGGCGTGTGGTGCATCGCTGATCTGGCATACGAGCCCAACGAGGCGCGCGATGAATCGCCCTATATCCTGATGAAGCTGAAGCCCATCCAGATGAGCCGGTTCGACTTCGAGGGCTACGTGGAGCGGCGCTCGCACTTCACCGAGGATGAATGGATTGACGTGCTTATTCGCTCCATAGGGCTCGACCCCTCGCAGCTGGGGCGGCGCGCCAAGCTGTTCCAGCTTACGCGCCTGGTGACCTACTGCGAGCGCAACTATAACCTGGTGGAGCTAGGCCCCAAGGGCACGGGTAAGAGCCATGTGTTTAGCGAGTTCAGCCCGCACGGCATCCTTATATCGGGCGGTGAGGTGACGCCGGCGAAGTTGTTCGTGAACAACTCCACGGGCAAGATCGGCCTGGTAGGCTATTGGGATTGCGTGGCGTTCGACGAGTTTGCCGGCAAGAATAAGAAGCCGAAGGCCGACATCGTGGATATCATGAAGAACTACATGGCCAACAAGAGTTTCAGCCGAGGCATCGAGCAGGTGACGGCGGAGGCATCCATGGCGTTCGTAGGCAACACAAGCCACGATGTAAGCTACATGATCAATAAGACGGACTTGCTTGAGGGCCTGCCCGCCGTCTATCACGACCCGGCGTTCATTGACCGCTTGCACGCGTATATCCCCGGCTGGGAGATGGATATCATCCGCGGCGATATGTTCTGCAGCGATTTCGGTTTCATTGTGGACTACCTTGCCGAGGCGCTGCGCGCCATGCGGCCCATGGACTACTCGGGCGAGGTCGATCGGTTCTTCGAACTGTCACCCAGCATATCGACCCGCGATCGCGACGGCGTGGTAAAGACGTGCGCGGGCCTGATGAAAATCCTGTTTCCCGGGCGCGACGAGACCGCTGAAGAGGCTGCGGAAATAATCGAGTTTGCGCTTGAGGTGCGCAAGCGCGTAAAGGATACGCTCATCCGTATCGACGAGACCTTCGAGCGCGTCGACTTTGCGTACCGCCCCAAGGGCGGTGGCGCCTGGAAGCAGGTTGCGACGCTCGAGGAGCTTGACTATCCGACGACATACCATTCATTGGACAAGGTTCCGTGGGAGGGTTCTGAGACCGCAATGGAAGAAACTATGGCGGGTGCTTTTGCCGACGATCCCGTTGGGCCGCCGCGAACAAGCGAAGTCATAGCGGACAATAAAGCCCAAGACGGGGAAGCGGCTCAGCCCGCCGACGCGCCCAATTCGGCAGCTGATGCCGTTTCCGCAAGTGCGGTTGTTAGTAAGAAGTCAGAGCCTAAGGCCGGGCATCTTGCGTTGCGGGAGAACCAGCGTGGCGTCTCGTACGAGAAGCTGTTCGGCGCATACCTGGATGGGGCGCACGATGTAGAGATAATCGATCCCTACGTGCGAACGTTCCACCAGTGCCGCAACGTTATGGAACTGCTCGAGGTTGCCATGCGCCACTTCAAGTTTGACTCAACTGCCATCAATGTGCATTTGACAACCGCTCCTGATGAGTATTCGGATTCCAAGCAAGAGGAGTATCTGCAGAGGATTCAGGAGTCGGTGGCTCCTTTGGGGCTTAATTTCACATGGAGGATAGACCGAAGCGGTACCCTCCATGCACGCCATCTTAAGATTGACGATAAGTGGGATATCCTTCTTGATCGCGGCCTTGATATCTGGCAGCGCTTTGGCAGCAACGATGCTTTCAGCATTGAGGGACGTATGCCCGAGATGCGTCGCGTGAAGGCATTCGAGATTACGTATATGAAGGTTGGATGAGGTTGGGGATTGATTGGTTTCGTTTGTTTGAAAACGGATTTCGGTGCGGGGATGCTGCCAAGCTATTTGCCAGCATCCCCGGTGTTGATTGCGCTATTCGAACCAAGCTCCGAAGAAGCCTAACTCCGGATTTTCGTGTTCGCCGACTACGGATACTCTATCCAAAAGACTGTTACGCATCGTGCAACTCGTTTCAGGGAGCAAGGTGCAGGCGTGACACGCCGCATAGTTAAGCGCATCGTAGCCCTGGTCTTTTGATTTGCTGCATATCGGATCAGAAGAGCACCATGAGGCAGCGTTCAACATGTTCTCGAAAGTGAGCTGAAGGTTGTTCGGTCTGCCTTGTCTCACGAGGCCGCCAAGGCTTCCATCGGAATCGGGGGATGAGGTGTACAGGAGGATTCCCGCCATATTGCGATCGTCTCCCGGCTTTGAAGCGTAAATTTTCTCGCGAATGGATGCGCTCGAATAGCCGCAGTCAAAGGTAAGTTGACGGATGAGCAGGTGCGAAAGCGTGTGCAGGAGCACATAGCGAGGCGAAAAACTCGGACATTTAATTCCGCTCTGCTTTAGATGTTTTTCCATGGAGTCGTATCGGTTTCCAACTCGTGCAGCCCATTCGTCTACGGCATCGGTATTCAGCGTGATGAAGAAACCTTCTCCAAGTAGTTCCATTGCTGGAAGCCAATCATCGGATGTCGTCGATGGCGTGAAAGATAGCGATGCGCGTTTCTCATACTGCTCTTCCGTTTCGCCAGGAATCTCTGCCGGCTCAGGCGTGATTCTTCGAAAACCTCGGAGAACCATAACCTCCCTCAGTCGTTTCACGAGTACCACATCGTCTAAATAATCACTCAAAGATGGCGGTGGGCCAACGTGAATGGTTTTGAAGGCCCTTTCGTTCTTGTCGCACGAAGTGAGTGCAGCATACTCGTCCTCAACGAGGCTCTTTTCGGTGATATTCGTGCCTGCTGCACGTTGATTAAACTCTTTTATAAGCGCTGAAGGCGCATATTGGTCGGAAAGGCCTTCTTTTGCCAGAAGGTTCTCGCAATACGACAGCTTGCTGGCATCGTCGATTATCTGCCATATCGCCGACGTCGCATCCCAATTGTTATTGGCGCAGACAGTTAACGGCCCAAGGTCGAATGCTGGTATAGTAAGTGCGCCGATTGTAATGGGGAAGTAAACGCTGGACGACCCTTTTTGCAAAGTTCGGACCTGCATATCGCATTCTCGAGGATCATCCTTATGTCGCCCCAACCATGGCCTGCGCCCATGACATTTAAAGCCCTTCAGCGCATCAGCGCCGATCGATCCGGCCATGCTCCTCTGAGCACCGCACTCTTTACATTTGATGATGATTCCTTCGAGCCCGCCCTTAGCTTGGTCAAATGCGATTTCAAACGCTCTGCCGTCGCACTCCTTTTCGGTGTCGCGATGAACCCACCAGCGATATGGAAAGTCCTCTATATGGCCGTTCTCGCAAGCTATGATGAATGTTGATGGTACAAGCCTATTGTTTTCTTTGCAGTGATGGCAATAGCCTTTCCTTTTTCCCTCTAGGGCCCATACCGGCGCTAGCCTATGGCAGCTCGGGCAGTAGTGCCATTCGGGAAAGCGAAAGGACTTGATAACATCTTTGCCGGTATGAGGGTCGTCAGAGGCAAGGGGCTCACGAAAGCACTTTACGTCCAGTAGGCGCTCGAGCCTATCTTCGTGCAAGACATGCTTATCGAATTCCCACATCGACCCATCGGCGATGATAACTGAGTAATCGGGCATGTCGACAAGAGAGCCGGGGCCGAAACTGGTGATAAGCTGGGTTCGGCGGAGCTGCCCGATCTTTCTGGGGTCTTCACCAGGTATTTCCATTATCTTTCACCCCACAGGCATACATTCGACTTTACTTCAACATTGCGCATGCTCCCCATCGCGCTAAACAAGTCCCCTGACGTGTCGTTCTTGAATAGCGATGGCGCCGTTGTCTTTCCCCAGGTTTTGTATTGGAGATCTGGGGTGCATCGGAGTTCCCATTCTTTGCTGATGATTTCCAGCTCTTCGGCAACTGCATCGGCTTCCTCAGGGTCGACCTTGGAAACGTAATCGATGAGGTAGTCTTTAATATCTTGGACCCCGTCTCTCGAATCGCGATACCTGCCTGCTTCGCTGTTGGGCGCCAGCCCTTTTATCAAATAACGGCACAGCATCACATACACCGTGTGCAACGCTTTATCGCGGGCTCTGTCCGAAAACGGTGTCAGGCTCGAGGATTCGATATAGCGATAGAGCGCGGAGTGATATTTCAGGAACTGCTCATAATGGGATCGATCTCTTGACCTCACCTGGCTGTAGTTCACTACGACAAGGCCAGGATTGGCACGGCCAACGCGACTTGTCGCCTGGATATACTCTGCGTTCGTTTTCGGTTGGCAGGCAACGACCATTAGACCCAGCCTCCCAACATCGACGCCCACAGATATCATATTCGTCGCGAGGATGAAATCGAGCGTATCGGTTGGGTTGTCCCTGTTGAATTTGCGTTCGATTCTTGCGATTGACTCGGTAATAGCATGGTTGCTTTTACGACTGGTGAGCTCCATGATGTAGTTATATGGCTTCGATCCATCAACGCCAGGGTAGTCGTTCTTGAACTTTGAGTTGGCAAGGAACGAAAAACGCCGCTGCACACTGTCGATGACTGTTGTCGAAGCGCCGCCAAGCTCTCTAAGCGTGTTGAAATAGCCAACCAGCGTCCAATAGTTGTCTACAGCATCTTCCCTATATCCCGCCGCTTCCAAATAGCGGGTAGCAAACAAGAGGGAGGCGTTGATTCTAACGAGCGTGTTTGTGGGCGTCATTCCTGCACCCATGACTCCGACGTATAGACGAGTAGGACGATCGTTCTCTGTTGCAAGCTTTGCGAAGAACGAGTCGTTGATGCTAAGCCCTTGCGGAGGGAATTGCTCATACTCTTTGCCGTAAAGTGATTTAATCTGGCTGCCAGCATTTCTGATTGTAGCTGTCGACCCAATGACCTTCGGTCGAATCCCCTCGCGTTCGCATAGTTTACTGAGACCCGCCTCATACAAACCCACTATGGTGCCGAGGGGGCCTGATATGAGGTGGAGCTCGTCCTGGATTATAAGGGAAGGAGGTATCGCATCGCATCCGATGCCGAATATACGTGCTGCTTCTTCGTTCATGGGTATTTGGGCGAACTTATCAACTGTTGCGATTAGATATGTAGGGAGATTGGTGTACAAATCCTCATCGACAAGCCTTATGGGCAACTCTTCCTTGCGTCCATGGAAGTCGCATTCGGAATTGGGACACTTGATTCGCATCATTCCTGCGGACACGCTATAGTCATTCGCCGTCAGTTTCGTCCCGCACCACGGACAAGCCTTCAACTGGACAGGGTCCGCAAGTCCTTCGGACAGCGATTCTCCGCCTCTGAGCTTCTTCAGAGCGGATTCCGCGTCTTTGAGCTTATTTGGAACAAGGGTTCCGCCGACCCAGAGCCCGATTGAGATAGGCTCACCGCCAATCGCTTCTTTCTTTCTCACGATCTCGCATGCCAATATCAGCACACTGGCTCTTTCGAACTGCTGAACCGTTAAAAGACGAAGGGTGTATCTCATGATCACCGAGACGCCTCGGGAGTTAGGATTCCTTAATCTACGCAAGAATATTGTGAAGGCAGCAACGCCCAGATACGCTTCGGTTTTGCCGCCGCCCGTGGGGAACCACAGCAAATCAACCAGTTGCCGTTCGTTGCTTCTGGGGTCGGCGATTGATTGTATTTCGTAAAGCAGGAAGGCAAGCTGGAAGGGATACCAATTTATATCATCATCAGATATGACTACGCCACGATTCTCGAGAGACTTCTTCCGCTGAAGATGCATGGCTTTGTTCGCGAGTTGAAACGCACGAAAGGAAGTAGCATCGGATTCAAGCAGGGCTAAGCCATCTAGAATTCGTTGTTGGGCCCTTTTGCAGCCGGCAATGTTGATTTCAGCTGAATCACGCAAGTAAGCAGGGAGTCTTGCTGTCTTAGATTCAAGATTATCTATCCAGCGACGGTATTCTTCGATATAGGCGGTTCCATCGCGCACGATGTCTTCTGAGCTCGCTTCCGCAAGGAACTTCATGTTAAACAGGCGTCGTCCATTAGCTTTCGCGGGCATCATTTGAAATAGGCTATATGCGGGAAGAAAGGTGGATTCGATTGTTCGAGGCGCCTCATCGGAAACATCCCATAACACTGAGCATCCGTGACCCTGCGCATAGCATTGGACATGGCTGTAGAGCATGTCCAGTTCGATGACCTCCTGATCGGTAATCCTACCGGAATTACGTTCTATGGTTGCGAATCGATTTGCACCGCGAAGCTCCACTCTGATTGAGGGCTGGAACAAAGACTCTGCGTTAAGGCGCTCGAGATCATCGCTTGCAATGTTCGAATTAAGCAGGGTGACTGTTACGACATCGCCCTCATTTCCTATTGACGGTCGCGGGGTTATCCTTAGTTCGGCCCCTCCTTCCAAGCTAAGTCGTTTCTGCTGGCTGCTGACCGTCCAAGTCAGTTCCCTGGTGTGCTGTTTTCGGAACCAGAAGGTCTCATCGTAGGTATTTCCCGTTTCCTCATCTTTGACGTTGCGATGCTCCGGCTCATACATTGCATAGCTCACCGATACAAGCATTACTTCTGCAGAGCCAGGGGCGACTGTTATCCCAAATGACGAGGGTTTCCTTTGTCCGCCAAGGTCGATTGAAGCGTCGTAGTCGTCTGCTTTGTTATCTACGATGTTCTCGCCCTGCTCTATGTTATCTTCTACCAGGTCATTCGGATAAATCTTCCCCATGGTGTAATAGGACAGAGGTAGCTCATCGATGACCTCATCGGGAGCTACGGGGCCGATGAGGTCCTTCTCTAAAATATCGAGAATCGTCTGTCGTGCTTTGTAAAAATCGCTGAAATCGCTCATCTCATCCCACCTAATAGCTACGACTGTTCGCCTTGGCGAGTCCAGTGACCGTTAAGCCATACCAAATGCATTGGTTCCCGAAGCGCTTCGCGTGCTCAGGAGCGCTAGCAACACTTCCTATGCAAGATACGACTTCTTCTACATAAAGGTCGTCGAATGCTTCGGGGCAGTCATTGGTGTACTCTGCCGCTTCGTGCCCCCTCTTTTTCCCGCCATTGATTGCGCTCATGGAAATGGCAAAGCCTTTCGCAAATGAAGGCTTTAGGAGGCCAAGTGGCCTTTGCTCCTCGTCGCTGTCTAAGCAGATTGTGTACGTAGGGTAATTGCCTTTTTGGCGAGGTTCTTCTTTAAGCTCAACGGGGTGCCTGGCTCGCATAGCTCGCGCAAGGTGCTTTGTATGATGCTCTTGCTTCCGAAAGATTCGAAATCAATATCAATTTCGTTAATTGGCTCCACGTTGGACACCCGCTTTTTTCTTGCCTTAGACACTCCCATAGTGACGTTTCGGGGCACACAGAAATGTCTCCGCTTGCCTGTTGCCTGGTCTCCAAAGCCCATTAGTCGATTTGCTGTCTCGAACCGCTTCAGCTCAAGGCGGTTAACAGGGCGAGATAGCGCAACATAAGCGACCTTGCATTCGTCGAGGTCTCCCTTTTCGGCAATCTTCGTAAGGTCTTCCGAAGCGAGCCATACGGTATCGTACTCCCGGCCTTTCGCGGAATGAATCGTACCGATGGTGATACCGCTGCTGTCGCGGACGCTTGTAAAGAATGCTGAACGCTTTGCGTTTGACATGAAACTTTGCAGAAGGTCTTCGACCAGATATCGAGCCCCTAGTTCTTTTCCTCGGCATGCTTCGGCAAGCTCATACCAGCCTTCAGTGCACTCTTCTTCGGTCCCGGCTCCGGCTTCTATTGCTCTAGACACAAATCCTTGCTTGTCGATGCTATCGGAATCGTATTCATAGAAGACGTCCGCTATAACCCGAGAAACAAAATCATCGCGATCTGCCTGGCGCAAGTGATGACTTACTGACTTGTTTCTCAGCAGACTGCTTACGTAAAGGGCCTCGCCGTTAGTTCTAGTAAGGATTCCCAGCGTTCCGCTTGTGGCGGTAGCTTCAATTGTCTCCTTTTCCAGATCACGCATTTCTTCCGAATTGTCTTTGTAAAGACCCGCAATAACTTGTATGGAATTCCTGGCAGCTTGCAAGTCTTCGTTTAGAAGCGCGGTACGCAGTGGTTCTAACGAGTAGGGGAGAGCGCCCTTTGTGCGCTGGTTTACCGTAAGGCTAAGCTCAATCGGGCTGAATGAACCCCGAATGCTGCTAAGCATATCGCTTGACGTTGCACCCTTTTTGACGCGCTTTCCTTTTTCGTTCTTATAGAGACCATAATCGTAAATTGCCTGGCAGCTATCGCCTAGCAATGTGAAGCCACAGTGCTCTGGCAAGGAGTTCAATATAGCGAGAACCAGATCTGAGCGGGGGCTGACAAGGTCCTGGGTTTCGTCGATAAAGACATGCGAGACATTGTCGAAGAGCCCATGCCAGTTGGCGATGAGGTTCTTTGAGGCAAGAATCCTCTGGTCGTAGTTCAGCCGAGAAATCTTTTCGGGGTCCGGGAGGAATGGCTCGGGTACGCTGCTCGGTTCCATTGCAGCGCCGCTGTAGAGAATCCAGGTTGCAAACTTATCAAAGGTTCTGATGTCGAGCGATTGCCAAGGCACCGTGAGCTGACCGTCACCGACTGCTGCAGATAGTCGGTCTTCAATAACGTTCACTGCTGCACGCGAGAAGCATAGAACAAGAATGTTGCCTGACGGCACTCCCTGGTTTTCAAGCATGTATTTGATTTTTTCGATGAGGGTAAATGTCTTACCTGTGCCAGGACCCGCATTCACCACTGCGCGCGCATCGGCCGGGAGGGCGACAACGCGCAGCTGCTCTTCGGTCAATTCTGGATCATCACAATCGGGCCCTTCATTAACCTCCTTAAGGGTGGGTATGCTGGAGTCCTCATCGTGCGTTGCTTCTTGCTCGGTCTCCGATTCTTGAAAACTCCCATCAAAGTCGAAATCGAAATCAAAGTCGAAATCGAAACCCGAGTTGTTTGCATCCTGTTCAAGATCGATACCTGAGCAGCTATCCTTAGTAACCCCTTCTTGGCTCTCCTCGATTGTCTGCGGGGTAATTTCTAGATTCCCATAAAAGGCTTCATTAAAGGCCTTCATATCGGGAATTATGCTTTCTTCATCCGGCAACGTCTCGGTTAAAGGTGTGATGCAGAGCGCTTCCCCATGCTCTTTTGCCTCTGACGCTTCCACTCCGGGCCTGCACTCGGCGAAAAGGCTGCATCCGTAATTCTCGCACTTGCATACAACCCTTTCGCCGGCATCTGTAGGGATGGTGCCCCAGGGAAAATCGCCGCTCTCCGCAAATCTGCAACTAATAGCGTACTTTCGCTCCTCGTCTTGGAGCGGCGAAAGATGATAACGACCCTCGAATCCGTTATTGAAAATCTGTAGGAGTTCCGGATCATGAATCGCGCTTATAAACGCTTTGTCGTGATAGGGGACTTCGTTGACGACGGGGTACACGTTGCTTTGCAGCGAAAGGGTGCTTACGTCGATTTCCGCCATTGATGTACTCATACTACAACCCCAGCTCTGAAAGACGGTAATAGCATTTCAGTCGATCGTAATCCCATGTAGCCCAATGCTTGCTCGGTTTCATCGAGCTTTTAGCTGCTACCTTGAAGATCAGATTGTCGTCAAAAGAGGACTTGAGTATGATCTTTTCCTGCAGGAACCCATATTGCGGAACAGTGAAAACCCAATACCGATCGCTCGCTCTGTCAAGGTCGCGACTTCCTGCGAAGATCAGCCTTGCGTCTTCGGTATGATCAACGAGGCCGAAACTTGTTGAAGAATTCCACCCCTTAACTTTTTCTCCCTTGCGCAAGATGGGGAAATAGGATCCGTCCGAAAGGATGAGCCCTAGGTCCTGCGCCGCATAGTACATACCAGGGTTGATGGAGAGTCTCGCTGCTCCGTCGCCGATGCTCCACATGGTCTCATCCGGGAAGAAGATCTTGTCTCCGTACTTTTCTTCCATGCGCTCCAACAGCGGTCGCAGATTCGATGAACCGCCAATCATAACCACGCGGTCGATATTTGCGAGTCCGACACCGGAATCAGAAATGGTATCCTCGAGGCACTTCATTGCCTTGTTGATTTCGGGTTCGATAATCGCCTCAAACCATTCGTAGCTTAAAGACTCTCTGAAAGCACCTAGCTCTCCATAGGATCCCAAGAAGATCGAGGTGTCATCATCGTCGCTGAGCACACGCTTTGCGCGCTCAGCTTTTACAAGAATCCTGTCTTGCGCAACCAATGGCATATCGTCGAATGCTATTGGTTGTCCCTTATCCCGTGCTACCTTGGAGTGGATTTTTAGGGTAACCTTGCGGTCTATGTCGTCACCGCCAAGCTTTATTCCGTTCGTCGCAAGCTCGGTTAAGCACCCACTGTTGTTTTCTACAACTGAAACATCAAGGGTGCCACCACCCCAGTCGAACATCGCGACGGTTTCGCAGCTTTTCAGCTCATTGTAATTGGCGAAGTATGCTGCTGTTGGCTCGCTGATAAAAGATTCAATAGCAATACCCGCACAGGTTGCAGCTCTACGCACTTGTTCACGCTTGGAAGGGCTAAAGCCTATGGGGATTGCCACTGTCGCACTTGCGATTTCAGCACCAAAGCCTTCGTAAGCAGTCTTCTTCAAAGCAAGAAAAACCTGCGTTGCTACGTCACAAGCAGTCCAAGTTTTTCCTGCTATGGTCTTTTTCCAACCGCTGTCAAGCAGGCTTTTAACGCTTGGGATGCACTCACAGGTTGAGGAGAGCTCCATTCTGCGGTTCCATGCATCGCGCCCAGAGTGAACTTCACCTGTTGCGCGGTCGATGGCAACGAATGAAGGGGTGGGGAGACCCTCTTCATCCTCGAAGCGCATTTTGACCCATTGTGCATCTCCCGAGGCGCGATAATAGCCTACCGTTGAGCTGTTCGTCGTGCCAAAGTCTATTCCAAAGTGGTATTCGAGTGCCAACTTAGCCCCTCCCTTACAGCTTTACGCCTACGGATTTGAGCGTCTCGAAGACTTGACCTAGCTGCAGCTTCACGATTTCGCCAAGCTCAACAGTCATTGTTTCTTCTTCGTATTCTTTGAAGTCGCCATAATCCGCTTTGAGTTTTGAGGCGATCTTGGCAAGTGCCTCATTTCCCTTCTGATCCCTGCTCTTGTCAAGCATGGTGATCATTTTTGCGCGGGCTTCTGCAGTTGATTTAACTTCTTCCGTCTCATGTTGGAGTTTCTCAATCAGGCGGCTCGCACTGTTGATTTGCTGCTGCTTTTCATTATTTGCTTCCTTCAGAGAAGTGATGCGGCTGTTCGCCTCGTCGAGCATCATTTTGAGCTTCTTGATTGACTCCTCTTTTGCTCGAAGCTTGTCCTCGACAGACGATAGCTTTGACCTGGTCGCGGCGTAATTGTGCTCGAGCTTCCGGACTGCGGTAACGACCGAATCGTAAGTCGGGAATTCGTCTTGTTCGACCTTCGCATCGGTAACCGTAATGTTGGGACCTATGGCTCTTGCAATGGGCTTGCCGTCTATCTCACCGCTGCCGGTTTTGGCTGAGCTGGCAGTTCCTTTCGGCTGCAGCGTGCTGGTGGCGGGCTTGCAATTGGCGGTTGTCGCGTCAATCTTGGTGGTCTTGGATTCAAGCCACTGTTTCAGCACCCTAACTGAGTCGACTTCGGTTTTAACGGGTTTCTTCTTCGACAATGCTTCTTCAAATGCGGGGAAGAAGATTGTGGCCAGCTTGTTTGCGGTCGACTCTTGCAGATTGGTGCCCAGGAGAACTTTCGATGCCTTGCTGACATTTAGCTCCCGCAGCAAGTATTTCGAAACCGCCGCTGCGTTCGTTCCGGAAACTTTCCCCTCTTTGTTGAATGCGTATCTCGGAATTGCGGAGATAATCGAATTGATGCAGTCCCAGCTCCTGCCATTGTTGACGGAGAGGGCGAATAGGTGCAAGTAGACCCTGAGCGAAGCACCGAGCTGATTCTCTTCGATTTTGGGTAGCTTCTTCATTATTCGCAAGATCTCTAAGCATGATTCATCCGTGTCCATTAGTTCAAACAGCGGGTTTGCGCCGGCGATGCTAAAGCCGTCTATCAGCAATCCGATTATGTCGTTGCTCGCGCCTTCCTTGCGTGCGAGCTTTGACCACTCTTTTGTAAACTCGGCCATTTCCTGTTTGTTGCTGGACTTCTTCTTTTTAGAAATCAGATCTTCAACGATTTGCTTCTGGGCAAGTTGCTCAATCGCAGCTATTTCTGAGTTTGCTATGCTGTCGGTTGTTGTCATCTGTTCCTCCTGAAGCAATTGTCGGACCGGCTTGAAGTGCATCGTCGATTCCCGCGACTTCGGTTTAGCGAAGTAGAGTTGAGAAGTATTGATTATCATTGCCTGTGTTGAGGTGCCAGCAAAAAGATGCTTGCTGAAGTGTAATCCTCTTTGGCATGCATTCCCATCTGCTTTTTGATCGTGTAGGTGGGGATACGGCCTTCTCGCTATTATGTTGCGGAATAATACTTCTTAGTTTTATTATGCTGCATCAGCTGCTCCTTGCTTTCAACCTGACCAGTATTGATTATAATCCTGCACGTTCGGTGCTCGACTGTGCCGGCGAAGGTCTTTCTGAGTCACGTGAATTATTCGGCGAAGAATGGGATGGGGCCCTCGTTTCGCAGGCGTACACGACGAAAGAGAACTTCCTATTTGGTGCTTTCTGACGGGTTTAAGTATCACGGTTTTTGCCAATGCATTTCGAAATGAAGTCTGTGATGCTCTCATGCTGCAGTTATCTACGCAAGTGCTAGGGGGTGGTTGTGCGCGAGCGTGATTAGAGCACTTGCACGGGCATCCCCCTACAACATCAAGCCCTCGGTAGGCTCAGGTGACTGCTGGTTGCGGTAGGATTCCAGAATCCTAACCGCCATCTCCGTGTCGCCGCTCTCGTTTGCGAACTGCACAAGAGCTTCTAGCTGGTCGATGGTGGGGAAGTTGGGCCAGGTGAAGGTGTGCTCGAGTTCGGTTTGCGCTTTGTGGGCGATAAGGCTTTTGCATAGGTCTAGCTTGTCCGTTATGTCATCGGGGTAAACGAAGCGGACGATGGCTTGCAGCCTTTCCTGCGCGAAGGGGGCGGCGCTTTGCCGGGCGCTTTGATACAGCTCGCGAAGGTTATCGCGCGTGAGCAAGTCTTCTCCTGCAAGGGCGGCGATGCATTCGCTGTTGTCGACGCATGGCACGCTCGCACTTGTTTTGGCCTCCGCCAGCGTTTCATGCCGCACATCCTGCAGGGCCAGGTCAATCGGCGTGCACAGAATGGTTTTCCCTGTATGGGCGTTATCGGGAATGCGCATTCGCTTGCTGTGCAGCTTTGTCCCGGCCAGGGCAAGGCGCTGTGCAAGGTCGTGGTCGTTGCGCGAGATGGCGCTGGCAAGCAGGAACGACAAGCTCTCCGGCGACTGCGCTGCCGTTGCCAGCATCATGTCGAACTGCTCTGCGCCGCCGTATTCTGCAACCGCAAAAATCAGCTCATTGCGTTTCAGGCCCGATAGGCTGTTGAACTTCGCCAGAACGGTCTCAAGTGTGGGGGACGAACCTCGCCCCTGCAGCTCCTTGATGCATTTGTCGGCCAGCATGGTGGGCGTCGGGTGAGCCCATCTTTCCTTGCGTCGCGTGTCGCGTCGGGCTATCAGCTCGGCGAGCGCTGGCAGGTCGTCTTTTGCCATATATCGGGAGTTTGCCCAGGGCATGGAAACGGTCACGTAGTATCCGAAGTCCTCAAAAGGGCGTTTTTCGCGGTCTTCGGGCGCCCGTGTGTCTTTGAGCTTGCCTCTATTGGATTCATACCGCGCGTTTCCCTTCTCCACCTTGAAGCGAACAAGGGAGCTGTTCATGTTGCCGACGGAGAGACAGCGGTCATAGGGGCAGTTTGTGAACGCGTCGTGTCCGATGTCCTCAATGCTTGAGGGGATTTTGACTTCGCTGATGTTCGTCGTCATGAACGCATGATGGCCGATTTTACGGAGCCCTGCAGGCAGGATGACGCTGCGTATGCGACGGTTGTTCGAAAACGCGTAGGGCGCGATTTCTCTGACCCCATTGGGGATTGTGATCTTCACGTGCGGCTCTAAAGGCTTTACGACAACGGTCTCGTCCGGTGTTAGCAGGAAGCCTTTCTTCGCGTGCCTTAGGCGCACATCCGACAAGCAGCGTATCTCGATGTAGGCGCGCGGCCATCTTGGGCTTTTAAGATCAAGCTCCGTAACCGTTGCGTATATGTCGCCCACCACGCCGAACGCCGACGGGTAGCGTAACAAGATGGAAACCCCAGCGGTAATGGTGTACTGCTCGTTGAGAAACCCCAGATGGTATCGTTCGCCGTCCTTCTGAAAGCTCATGGCGACGGATTCGTTTTCCTTCAGCTCCAGGTCTAGGCGGTCGCCCACGTGCAGCATTTGATAGTGTTTTGCGGTGTTCGCCCGCCCGCATCCGCCCACGTCGGCTTCCAGGAAGAACACAGCAATGCCGTCATCGGGCTTTTTGCCCGCAAGCCCTCTGCCCGGCCTGGTGACCGTCCCTTGCTTGTAAATCGGCCGCACAGGGTTGCATCTGCGTTGCAGCCATTTGGGTTCTTGGGGGATGTATGCGCCTACCGTCATAGCTACCGGTCTTCCTCGTCCAGCTCCAGGTTGGCGCTTGCTTCGGCGCCCTCGTCATCATGCATGACAAGTTCCACCTTTCTGGCAAGATCAAGCCCGCGCTCGTTGAATTTCAGGCTTTTGCTGTGGCTGAAATATCCGTCGCCGCCCCATTCGCTTACCAGCATGATGAACGCGGGATCGGCCGATGCGCGCGCCACGAACACGAGTGCCTCCTGGCTGCGCCCAAACGCGCGGTCCATGAAGGCGAACGCCGCGTCGGATTGCGCGACGGTGTTTTGCGCCATGGCCCGCTGGCGTTCGCACGCGGCGTTAAACGGCGCTTTTGCGGCGTCGAAGGCGGTTTCGGTGGCGCCGTCGTTCGCGGCGTGCGTGCGCACGGCATTCAGACATTCTTGCAGCAACGCAACGCGCGTCGCCTGCACCATTTGCGGGTTGCTGACAAGCTTTTGCTTCGCCAGCGCCACGGCCCCGCCGTCGTTGGCGCTTGCAACGCGCGCCGTAAGCGCGGCTTCCAAATCACCCTTCCTATCTGCGCTTCTGCAGGCCAGCAGGTCATCGCGCACGATGCGCAGCGCCTCCTCAAGCTGCATAGCATCCCGTACGTTGACCAGCAGCGCGTCGTAAAGCATGCCCGTGAGCGCGATCTTCTTGTCGAAGCGCGCGTCGCGCAGCTCCTGTTCCCCCTCTTGCACAGTGCCGGCTAGAATGCCCGTGATGTTCAGGGTTTGCCGATATTCGCAGAACAGGTTGTAGTAGGTGGCGAAATCGATGGCGGTTTCCTCGTCCTGCAGGTACTGGCGCATAAGCGACTCGTCGGTTGACAGCAGCTCGTGCTCGCAGGTTTGCAGCATACGGGATAGGTCCTCCCAGCCGCGCGCCGTGACCAGGCGCGTGCCGCCGGCATCGGGGCGCACCAGGTAGAAACGGTCGGGTTTGCACTGCAGATACGAGGTTATCGCCGGATGCACGCCCGCTTGCACGGCGTAATCCAGCCATGCGTCCACGTCGGGTTCCACCTCGATGCGCTTCAGGCGATCGAGCGTCGCCGCATCGAAACGCCTGGCCGCGCGGTTGAACTCGGTGGGGTTGCCCGCCGCCACCACGATCCAGCCTTGTGGCAGGGCATGCTGTCCGAACGTTTTGAACTGCAGGAACTGCAGCATGGCTGGGGCAAGCGTCTCGGACACGCAGTTCACCTCGTCAAGCAGCAAAACGCCCTGCGTGATGCCCGTGCGCTTGATGTTGTCATGCACCGACGCGATGATCTCGCTCATGGTGTATTCGGAAACCGCGTACGTTTTGCCCTCGTATTCGCGCTCAACCAGACGGGGGAGTCCCAGCGCGCTTTGGCGGGTGTGGTGCGTCATGGAATACGACAGGAAATTGACGCCGCATTCCTGTGCCGCCTGCTTCACAATGGCGGTTTTGCCCACGCCCGGAGGGCCCTCAAGGAATATCGGGCGTTGCATCTCGAACGGGATGCGGTACGCGCCGTTGTCGTGGCGCGAAAGATATGCCGTAATGGTATCTTTGACCTGCTGTTTCGCCGATTCGATATCCATAGGTGCCTGCCTTTCGCCTCTGCGCGTCCCGCGCCGTGTCGTGTTGCGTTTCCGTTCGTTGCGTGCCGTGCCGCGTCGTGTTCCCGCTTGCTGGGCGTTGCGTTGCGTGTCGTGCCTTCGTTCGCTGCGTTGCGTTCCCGCGCCCGTTTCCCTTTACGTGCTTCTGAAGTCGTCCTCTTCGAGCATAAACGTCATCGCCCATGGCGGCATCAAGTTTTGAGCCCCGTCCGGTGTGAGGACGAAGGCGGTTTTGTACGGCGTCGCGCATTTCGGGAAGCTGGCGTACCCGTCCGTCAGGCAAATGACGCCGTTGAGGTCGTTGATCTCGCCGTGCTCGACCAGCTCGTCCACTCGCTGGAACACGGGCCGAAGGTCGGTGCCACCTCCGCCGTGGATACGCACACCTTCGATCCATTTCCGCATGTGCTCGGGGGCGTCGATCACGTCTTCCGCAACGATTTGGGTGTCGCACTGGATGATGCGGATGCGCGGCGCGCTTGAGAACAGTCCCTCGTTGCACAGCGCGCCCTGCACGATCTGCGCGAACCGCGTGACCGTGGGGCCCCAAACCGACCCGGATACGTCGATGCCGATCACGAACTCCCTGATGCGCTTTTCGTCCCGGGTTTCAAGCGGCTCGATGATGGGCGTGTCGCCGTAGAGCGCAAAACCGTACGTGTATAGCGCGTAGTCGAACTCGTCGCTTGACGGCCGTGGCGTCTCCTCAAAGGTGGCGAATGAGCGCAGGAACTCATCGAGCGCAGGCTTTTTATAGCTCCTGGGGGCCACGCGAAGGTTGGCGAACAGCCCGCTGAGATTCCGTCCCCAGCCGCTTTGTGGTGAGGCAGGCTGGTGTTTCATGGAAGAGGCGATGCTTTGGGCAGCGTATTGCCACGCGTTTTTGGGACTTTTGAAGTGCGTGCTGCCTTCGTCGGGCGCGCCATCTTCGCCGGGCGCATCGTCGCGCGCGTCGTCGGGCTCGGTTTCGGCTTCGCTTTCGCTATTGGGCCTCTCGCTGGCATGGCCTGCATCGGCGCCAGCGCTCGTCGTCGACCGAACGTCCGGCCTTTCGTACCAGAAGCGATGATCGTCAACGCAAAACAGCTGCTGCCATTCTTGTTCATCGTCAACAAAACGGCCAGTTTTCAGCAGTTCGAACACCGACTCCGCAGTCAGTGGGATCTGCTGCAAGGCGCCGCAAATGCGCGCACAAACATACTCCATGCTGCTGCCTGTGTCCCCCGGGCGCGGGCAGCACAGCTCGACGGCAATGCATTCCGCGGCAATATCGCAGGCCAAGTCCCAACGTGCCTGGTTTTGCCCAGGGTTGGCGAAGGGGTGCAGGAGCAAGCAGTGCAGCAGCGTATGCACGTAGTCGTGCACGGGCGCTTCGCGAGTTGCGGCAAAGCAAGCCAGCACATGGTCGGCGTTGAAGTAGAAAGCCTTCGCATCAGTGCCCGACAACGACGAAAGCGTGTTGGGGGAGGGAACGAAAGGCAGCAAACTGGCCGCAGGCGCAAGGAAAGGGCTCGAAACCAGCAGCCTGTCCTTCGCAAGCCGCAAAACTTCAACGGCCAACTTCTGCCGTTCGCTAAGCTGCGCGCTCATTCAACCTCCTTCGCATGCGGTCATGAGCGGGGGAGTGAACAGGGGACGGAGGTGTGTTCACGATGGCTCTTCGCGTTCCCATGCGTCACCCGCGCGAACGCACCTCCGTCTTCCCCTGTTCACGCGGAGTCCATCTCTTCCGCTTCTCTAGTCGAATCTCGCCTTCCGTCCTATGCTTTGCGCAGCGCATCCTTGGGGTCGACGTTGCGCAGCAGGCTGGGGTCCTCGAACAGGCGGGTGCACATCATGTCTGCGCGGTTCATTTCGCCGCCGTCTTCTCCGATGACGTTTTTGTAGAACCGCATCAGGAACGTGTCGTCGGGGAAGATCTTCGCCGCTGCGTTGCGGTACTGCGCGCGCACCAGCGCATCGCGGAAGTAGCGCGCATGCTTGGCGAAGGGGCCGTTCGCCACCTGGAATCCCAGGCTGTTCAGGTACAGCTCCGAGAACACGGCGATGGTGCGGGTGTTCCCTTCGTAAAACGGATGGATTTGCCAGAGGAACGCGATGGTGTGGCAGAAGCGCTGCAGCTCCTCGTCTGTGAACGTCGTGTACGCCGCGGCTGCCTCGTTCGCGAACGCGCCGCGAAGGGACATCTCGTAGGTCAGCGGGTCGGCATACAGCACGCTGTCGCCGTTGAGGATTTCCTCCTGCTTGATGAGACGTTCGCTTTTGAACTGGCCGGGTTGGTAAACCGCGGGGTCGAGGTCCTGGAACAGGTACGCGTGGATGGTGGTGAGCATGTCGGGCGAAAGGAAGAACGCGCCGCGCGTGAGCAGCTCGGCGATGCGTTGGCTTACCAGGTCGGCTTCCTTGTTCTCCCCGCTTGGGCCGCCGCCGGCGTATCGGCTGCGAACGAGTTCGCCGACCTCGTCGAGCTCCTTCTCGCCGCGGATGTAGGCATGAGCTTGGTCGCGTAGGTAGTCGGACACCTTCAGGCCATCGACGTCCTGCAGGCCGATGGCGACGGCCCAATAGTGCCTGCGCTGCTCTTCCGAAGTGTATTCGGAAGCCGGTCGATATTCGAAATCGTCGTAGCTGTCTGCGGACATGACGGTTACCTGGGGTCGCCCCGCTCCGCGTAGGAGCCCTTCCAATGGTTGCGCCGCAATCGCGAACGCTTGTGCGTTATCGGAACATGATAACACGCCAACCGTCGACGTCGCTCAGATGTGCGCCTGCCCTGCGTACGAACAGGGGACAGGGGCGTGTTCGCGAAGGCCTCTCGCGGTGAACAGGGGACGGGGGTGTGTTCGCGATGACTCTTCGCGTTTCCAAGTGCTCCCGCGCGAACGCGCCGCGCGTGCTTGGCGAAGGGGTTGTTCTCCTTTCTCCTTCCCCTTGAATACTTGATGGCGCTTGCCGAGAGCGGGGGCTGGGCTTGCCGCCTGCACGTATACTAGTTGCATAGTGCGAATCGCGGGGCTGGTTGGGCGCCGCTTGATGAAAGGCTGTCTCGTGTCCGAAAAGTTGAAGATCGGCGTGCTGCTCTCCGGCAGCGGCACGAATTTCCAGGCCATCCTTGATGAGGCGGAAAAGGGCCTGCCCGTCGAGGTGGTGAAGGTGGTCGCGTCGCGTCCCGAGGCGTACGGTATCGAGCGCGCGAACGCCGCCGGCATCCCCGTGCTGGTCATGAATCGCGAAAAGTACGCCGACCCCGAGGCGGCCGACGCGCAGATCGTGGCCACGCTGCAGGAAGCGGGCGCGCAGTACGTGGTCATGGCCGGCTACATGCGCAAGGTCACGCCCGTCATGCTCGACGCCTTCCCCAACCGCGTGCTCAACCTGCATCCGGCGCTTTTGCCCTCGTTCAAGGGCGCGCACGCCATCGTCGATGCGTTCAACGCGGGCGTGAAGGTCACGGGCGTCACTGTCCACTTCGCCAACGAGGATTACGACAAGGGCCCCATCGTGGCGCAGGAGCCGGTGCGCGTGGCCGAGGGCGACACGCTTGAAACCCTGGAAGCCCACATCCACCAGGTGGAGCACGAGCTGTATCCGCGCGTGCTGGGCTGGCTGGCAGCCGGCCGCGTGAACGTCGACGCGGAGGGCAAGGTGCACCTTGCTGACTAAGGAAACGCTGGCGGGCATCGCCGCCGATCTGCGCGCGGGACGCGCGGTGGAGCTTTCGCCCGCCGACTTCCCGTGCTTTTCCGCCGAGGCGCTGAAGGGCAACATGCACGTTTCGCCCGACGACCTAGGGAAACTGTCTGCCGCCCTCACCGCCGCAGACGCGCCCACCTTCGAGCGCGCTGCCCGCGCCATGGAAGAAGGCGACCTGGCGTGGCTGGGCTTCAAAGTGGTGTTCGACCCCGCCGCCGCGCAGGCCAACACCGACAACGAGGTCACGAAGAAGTACGGCGACACCGGCTCGGCCGACGGTGCCGGCATGGTGTTCTTCTGCAACGACGCGAAGGAGATCGTCTCCGCGCGTACGCCCAGCCCGCGCGACGTGTTCCAGATGAAGGACATCACGCGCGGTCCCGGCATGCATAACGAGCAGTTCGATGGCCTGACCTGGCTTTCCGTGCCGCTGTTCGACCAGGTGCGCGTGTGGCTGCTCGGCGCTTCCGACGCCGCGGCCGAGGTGAGCGCGCTGGCCGCGCACGTGGGCTTCGCCGTCACCGCGGTCGACTACGACCCGGCGTACCTTTCGCCCGAGCGCTTCCCCGACGCCGAGCGCGTGCTGCTCGACGGCGGCAACTTCGACGAGCTGGACAAGCTCACCCCCGCGCCCGACGACTACGTGTGCGTGCTCACGCGCGGCCACATGTTCGACCCCGAGGGCTGCGTGTGGGCCGTCAAGCACAACGTGCATTACGTCGGCATGATGGGCTGCAAGGGGAAGAACTCCACCGTGCACGATCTGGTGCTGGCCCGCGGCGCCTCCGAGGCGGACTGGGAACGCATCAAGCGGCCCATCGGCCTGAAATTCGGTGCCAAAACCCCGGCTGAATTGGCTATTTCCATCGTGGCCGAGCTGGTCGATGTACGATATACGCAGCGCTACAGCCCCGAGGCGCGGGCGCGCCACGAGGAAAGCCTGGGCCGCTAGGGCTCGGCAGGCAACCCCGAAACAGGCATTTTGCGGGCGGCGCTTCGGCGCAAAGCCCCGCTTTGCGATAAGGAACGGACTTACAAGGAACGGTTCAAGGTAAGGAGAGAGCAAGTGGCAGATCCGAAGGTCAAGCGCGTACTCATCTCGGTGACGGACAAGACGGGCGTCGTCGAGTTCGCCCGCGCGCTGCATGACGAATTCGGCGCGGAGATCATCTCCACGGGCGGCACCGCCCGCGTCATTGCGGAGGCCGGCGTGCCGGTCACGCCCATCGACGAGGTGACGAAGTTCCCCGAGATGATGGACGGTCGCGTGAAGACCCTGCATCCCATGGTGCACGGCGGCCTGCTGGCCAAGCGCGACAACGCCAAGCACATGGCCGAGGCGGCAGAGCACGGCATCCAGATGATCGACATGGTTGTCGTGAACCTGTACGCGTTCGAGAAGACGGTCGAGTCCGGCGCGGACTTCGGCACCTGCATCGAGAACATCGACATCGGCGGCCCCTCCATGCTGCGCAGCGCCGCGAAGAACTTCGAGAGCGTCACCGTGGTCACCGACCCCGAAACCTATGAGGGCATCCTTGCCGAGATGCGCGCCAACGGCGGCGCCACCACGCGCGAGACCCGCATGGAACTGGCCCTCGAGGTGTTCGAGACCACCAACGCCTACGACGGCGCCATCGCCGACTTCCTGTTCGACCAGGTTCAGGCCGCGCATCCGCATGAGCACGGCGAGGGTTGCGGCTGCGGTTGCGAGGAGGGCATCGAGGCCCAGGGCGAGTTCCCGCCCGAGTGCGCCCTGTACATGCAGAAGCAGCAGGACCTGCGCTATGGCGAGAACCCGCATCAGCAGGCCGTCTTCTACCGCGTGGACGAGTTCGCCCACGAGCACAGCCTGGTCAACGCCCAGCAGCTCAACGGCAAGGAGCTGTCCTACAACAACATCCTGGACACCGACGCGTGCTGGTCGCTCGTGCGCGAGCTCGACGAGCCGGCGGTCATCATCCTGAAGCACCAGAACCCCTGCGGTTCCGCCACGGCCGAGACCATCACCGAGGCCTACGACAAGGCCTTCGCCTGCGACCCGAAGAGCGCCTTCGGCGGCATCATCGCGGCGAATCGCCAGGTCACGCTGGAGATGGTCGAGCACATCAACGAGAACAAGCAGTTCGTCGAGGTGCTCATCGCCCCCGAGTTCGAGTCCGCCGCGCTTGAGCTTCTGCAGCAGAAGAAGAACCTGCGCGTGCTGCGCACCGGCGGCATCGACGCCCCGGCTGCCGTCGAGGTCCGTTCCGTTGACGGCGGCGTGTTGGTCCAGGACGTCGACCACGTCTCCGAGGATCCGGCAACCTTCACCGTTCCCACCGATCGCAAGCCCACGGACGCCGAGATGCACGAGCTCATGTTCGCATGGCGCGTGTGCAAGGGTGTGAAGTCCAACGCCATCCTGGTGTCGCGCGACCACGCCGGCATCGGCATGGGCCCGGGCCAGCCTAACCGCGTGGACAGCGCGCTTTTGGCGTGCAAGCGCGCTCATGAGGCGTGCGAGCGCATGGGCGTGGAGCCCAAGGGCCTGGTGTGCGCGTCCGACGCGTTCTTCCCGTTCCGCGACAACGTGGACACGCTGGCCGAGTGGGGCATCACTGCCGTCATCCAGCCCGGCGGCTCCGTGCGCGACGAGGAGTCCATCCAGGCGTGCAACGAGCACGGCATCGCCATGGTGTTCACCGGCCATCGCCACTTCCGCCACTAATCGGCGTTGCCGGCGGGCGGGTCGGGTGTGTGCCGCTTGACGCGCCCGCCTGGTGCGTCCGTGCTGGCGGGTGCGCCTCGCTGAGAGTGTGTGCGCGTGATGCGCTTGCGTCCGAGTCGCCGGCATCGTGTGCGTCCGCTGCGCCCGTCAGGGCGTAGGGAAGCGAAGCCTGCGAGCGGCCCGCCTTTTCGGCGGGCCGCTTTCTTATGCGCTGATTTTGGCGAGTCCGTGCGATTTTCGCGCCGGTTTTTTCTGACGAATGCGTGACATCCCCGGCGTTGCGGTTGTGCGGCGGGCATCGTCCCGTATAGTCGGCGTTATGAAGAAATCAGAAGCACTCAAAATACTGGGCTTGGCCGACGGGGCTAGCGACGATGAGATCAAGAAGGCTCATCGCAAGCTCGTCATCGCCCATCATCCCGATAAGTTCCCCCTGGACTCGAAGGAGCGCGCCGAGGCCGAGGAGCTCACCAAGCAGATCAACGAAGCGCGCGACGTGCTGATCAACCGCAGCTGGTCGCCCGAGTTCGACCCGCGCCGCGACCCGCGTCCGTATGCGGGTAACCCCTATGCGCATCCGACGGGCTCGGCGGGGCAGGGCGGCGCGTCCGGCCAGGGCAACCCGTTCGACCCGTTCGCCGGCTGGCCGTTCGGCGACGCGACCCAGGGCCAGACCACGTACGTGTGGACCAGCTGGGACGACATCTTCAGCGGTGCCGCGGGTTCGCAGCGTTCGGGCTCGGGGCAGAACGGCACAGGTCAACGCACCGGTGGCGCCGAGTGGCCGTTCGGCGGCTTCGCTGTTGAGTACGACCCCTTCGACCCGTTCGCGCCGTTCCGCGCCGCACGCGCGCAGCAGCAGACCGGCGAAGAGGTGTTTGCCCGCGCGAAGAAGGGCCTGCGCGACGAGGCGCTCATGGTCGCCGCCAAGGTGGTGGCCCTCGCGGTGCTCTCCATCGCCGGTTCCTCGGCAACGGGCTTGTTCCTGTACGTGATGGCGTCCATCATCTACGGCCTGTACAAGCGCATGGGAAGCCTGCTCGTCATGCTGCTGGTGCCCATCATGATCTTCGGCGCGCCGCTCATCTTCATGCTGGCGCCGCGCAACGGCTTTGTGGGCGCTCCGCTCACCGTGGCGTTTTTGGTATCGGTGCTGTTCGACGTGCAGAACCTCCGCGACCGCATCCGCACGTACCAGGCGGCGAAGATGGGATTGTAGCGGAACGGGTGCGTGGCAGGCGTGCGGCGTGGCGCCGGGTTTTGCGCGCTGCGCTGGCGCTGCTGTGCAAGCGTGCGGTAGGCGAATGGCGCAGCGTGGATGATTGTGCTTGCGGGTGGCGCTTTTGCGTTCGCGCAAAGCGTGAGGTTTGCATGTCTGGAAGTTGCGGCAGGTCTGCTTTAGGCACCTATGGCTGCGTGTGCTAGGGCGAAGCCCAGTGCGGCGGCGCCTAGGGTCGAGCCGTAGGTGACCACCAGATATGCGGCTGCTTCCCCGCGATGCCCTTCCGTGGCCATATCGACGGCCTCGCAGTTCATCGTGGAAAGCGTGGAGAAGCCGCCCAGAAACCCCATGGTCAACGCTATGTAGGCGGTTTGCCCGAGCGTGGCGGCTCCTGCTAGCGCCGCTCCGGCGACGGTGCACGACGCAAGGTTCACCAGCAGCGTGGGCCAAGGAAACCAGCTGTTCGAGCGGGGCTTCATGAACGAAAGCGTCCTGTGGCGGCATAGCGCGCCCGCGGCTCCGCCCAGGCCGACCATGATCAATGTCAGCGGGCTCATTGCGCACCGCCCTCGTTTTGGTGAGAGTTCGCTTGCGGGGCCGCGGCCCGGTGATGCGCGCTGTAGCGCGGGCCCATGGCATCGGCCGCACGCTTTCCCGCGTAGGCGGCACCGAACGTGGCGAGCACGGTGATGCCCAGGTACAGCGCGAACATGCCGAAACGCCCCTGCTGCAAAAGCGCCAGGTTCTCGGTGGAAAGCGCGGCGATGGTGGTGAACGCCCCGATAAGCCCGATGCCCATCGACTTCACCAACGGCGCCGGCAGGCTTGTGCGCCGTGCGACGAATTGATTGACGATCTCCAACGTGAAACAACCGAATATGTTCACCGCGAGCGTGGCGACGGGGAAGCCGCATTGCGCGGGGAGGAGCATCTCCAAAGCATAACGTGCTGTGGCGCCCAAAAAGCCCATGACCAGCACCAACGGCGCCAAGGAACGAGGGCTGCGCAGCGCATGGTCCACCGCATCTGGGATATTGCCGTGCACTTATGCCCCCTGTTCGAATCGATTTCGCTGCGCAGCAGTATACCGCGTTCCGCAAGGGGCGTGCTGTTTGTTGCGTATTGCGCTCCGCAAGGGTCGGGCTTGCTGGCCGCTTTTGCGGAAGGTGCCGGGACTCTGTTGCATAGGCGGTGGCATTGGCTTCCCGTCCGGCATCAAGGCTTGAGGGGCTTCCGTGTGCAAGCGCGCTCCGATGCCTTTTCGCCTCATGCCTGCCGGGCGCTGCTCTTTGCGTGGCGACTCGACGCTGGTCGTGCGGCTTTGGGCTGATGGGGGTATACTCTCTTATTATGCTTAGAGGGCCCGCGCTTGCGTCGGCCGCTAGAGAAGGGGGTTGCCGTGGTCATCCTTGACGAACCGTATGCTTCGCCGCAGTTGTTGGAATGGCTTGAATCTTCGCAACACCCCGTGCTTCGCAATGCGTTTTCCGAGCGCACGGCTTTTGCGTCCGGGCGGGCGTTGCGCCTGGTTGACGAGGCCGAGGCGGCCTCGCGTCTTTCCGCGGGCGAGCGCGTGTACACCAACTCCGAGAACACGCTCGAGTGGATTTGCGCGCATGCGGACAATCCCAGTCTTACGCACGCCATCACCGTGTTCAAGGACAAGGTCGCCATGCGCAAGCTTTTGGCGCAGATGGACGAGGACTTCTTCTTCCGCGCATGCACGGCTGATGAGCTGGGGAAACTCGATTTCGCCGAGCTTGAGCCGCATATGCCGTTCGTCGTGAAGCCCGCACGCGGGTTCTGCAGCATGGGCGTGCACACAGTGCGCTGCCGTGCCGATTGGGACGAGGCGCTGGCCGATTTCGCGTCGAATGAGGCTGCTTGGGCGGATATGTATCCCGACAGCGTGGTTGCCGGCAGCGATTTCATACTGGAGCAGTTCATCACGGGGCAGGAATATGCCCTGGATGCATTTTTCGACGAGCGGGGCGCGGCGCACGTGCTCAACGTGCTGCGCCATGATTTCGCCGGTCCCGACGACACGTCTGATCGCATGTACACTACGTCGGCGGCGATCGTGCGCGAGAAGGCGCCCGCCTTCGAGGAGTGGCTTTCGCGCGTAAACGCTCTGGTGGGAGCGCGAAACTTCCCTGTGCACGTTGAGGTGCGCGTGGACGAGCAGGGTAGCGGCGCCATCCGCCCCATCGAGTTCAACCCCCTGCGATTCGCCGGCCTAGGCGGCACCGACGTTGCTCAGCACGCCTATGGGTTCCGCAGCTATGAGGCGTTTTTGACCGACGCGCTGCCCGATTACGATACCGCGTTCGCTTATGCGGGCGACCATGTGTACACCATGTCGCTGCTTAACCCGCCGGATGGCGTGATGGGGAACGAGGAGTTCGATTACCCGGCGTTTTCCGAGCGCTTCGATAGGGTTTTGGAGTTGCGCGAGTTCGATGTGCCTACGTTTGGCTGCTACGGTTTCCTGTTCGTGGAAACCGACCTTGACGAACGCGGCAAGGCCGAGCTCGATTTCCTGATGCATACCGATTTGCGCGAGTTTCTGATCTGCGACGATGCCGCGGGCCAACGTTAGGCGGCTGCATGAAATTCAACGTCAAGAACCTCTTCATGGGTGTGGTACTCATCATCGTGCTTGCGGTGGTGTTTTTGCGCGGCGACCAGTTGGTGGAGCTGGGGGAGACCATGAAGCAGGGAAGCCCCCTGCCGCTGGTAGCGGCCATCCTCACGCAGCTGGGGAAGTACTTCGCGCAAAGCTTCGCCTATTCGCGCAGCTTCGCCGCCGTGGGCGAGCGTATGGAGCCGAAATCCACGTTGCCACTGGTATTCGGTACGTTTTTCATGAACACTATCGCGCCGTCCATGAACCTGGCGGGCACCACGTTGGTGGTCGACGACGCGCGACGGCGCGGCATCCCCGCCGGCAAAGCCACGGGCGCGGCACTGCTCATGCAGATCACCATCGACGGCGCGTTCTCCACGCTTATGGTGTGCGCGTTCATCTTCTTGGCGGTCACGGTGGGGCTATCGCCTGTGTGGTTCCTTATGGGCATGGTGGTATTGTGCCTGGTGGGAACCATGGTGGCGCTGCTTATCCTGGCGCACAAAAAGCCCGATTTGCTTATGCGCCTTTTGCGGCCGGTCGAACGCGTGAGCCGCAAGGTGGTCGCGCGTGTGCGCAAAAAGCCGCTTGAGCCGTGGGCCGAGCGCATCGCGCAGGCGTTTTCCGAGGCGGCCGGCATGATCGGCCATAGCCCCAAGCCTACGCTTCAGGCGTACGGGTGCTCGCTGATCGCCAGCTTGTGCGAGCTTTCGTGCTTCGCGCTGGTGGATATCGGGTTCGGCGTCGACACGGCGCCGGCGCTGGTGTGCGGCTACGTGGTGGCAACGCTGTTCGCCATGATCTCGGTCACGCCGCAGGGCGTGGGCGTGGTCGAGGCGGCCGTCGTGGTGGCGTTCACCAGCTTCGGCGAGTCGGCGGCGGCCGGTACGGCAATCGGCCTGGTGTATCGCGGCGTCGTGTTCTGGATGCCGTTCATCATCGGCGCCGTGCTCATCAACACTACGAAGGCGTTCAAGGGCGACGTGAAGCAGGCGGCGTACGATCAGGATATGGGCGCCGTTGCCGGCACGGCTGCTACGGCGGCGCGCTTGGAGGAAGAGGCTCGCGCCGACGCGGCGCGGTTCAAGCG
>OKVV01000204.1_pt1 | contig 45050 bp, 33 predicted proteins | sample 1606871 | NCBI WGS metagenome assembly OKVV01 (sample SAMN03281011, study PRJEB24777) | human gut metagenome | isolation source: fecal sample PR176 from 1 month old male Indian infant, caesarean delivered... | place: Singapore | collected 2006-01-13
GGGCAGGGGGTGCGTTCATCCCTGCCCGGGCGTCAACCATCGCTACAGCACGCCTGCCGTCGCAATGCCGGCTCCCGCGTGGCGTGCGGCAACCTCGCGCGCCGCGGATGCGGCACCTGTCACCTTGCCCGTGCCAAGCCCGCCGCTTGCGCCCGTAGGCTCCTCGCGGATCATCACGCCGGCGGCGTTTCCGCAGGTTGCAACTGCGCTTGCCATCACGCTCGCAACACCGGCTCCCGCGCAACCCGCAGAAACCTCGCGCTCGGCAACGCGCTCGGCCGCGCTAACCGCCGCCATGCCCGGCGCGGTCACGCCGCCAGCTGCCACGCTGCGCTCGCCGTCCGCGGCCACCGCGAACAGCTCGTCGACGCGTGCGCGCTCCTTGGCCGTCGTGCCCGTCAGCTTCGATACCGCCACGTACACGATCAGGTTGATTGCCAGCGCGACCACGCCTCCGGTGATGCTGCCTAGAGCGGGGATGTCATCGGGGAACGCCACGGTCAGCACCGCCGCACACGCGAAGCCCACGATCATGCCGGCAAGCGCGCCGCTCTTGTTGCCGAACTTGAAGAAGATGCCCAGGAACAGCGGCACGGAGATCTGCACGACCGCCTGGTAGGAGATCTGCGCGAGCAGCTGCAGACGGTCCATGCCGTTGGTGAAATAGGCCAGCACCGCGGCAAGCGCGATGAACAGCATCATGCTGCCCTTCGACACCAGGGTCTTCTGCTTGTCGGTCAGCGCCACGCGGCTGCCCACGATGTCGTTGGCGATCTGGGTGCCCGCAGCCTGCACGCTGCCGTCGATGTGCCCGATGGAGCCGGCGAAGATCATGGTCAGGCCCAAGCCGAGCAGCCACACGCCGCCGTAGTTCTCAAGCAGCGTCATCCAGCCCGCCTGCGGGTTGGCGGCGACGCCGGTGATATGCGCGGCGGACAGCATCACAACGGTGAGCAGGGCGTAGAAGCCGCCGGCGATCAGCATGGCGTAGTTCGTGGACTTCTTCACGGACCTCACGTTGTTGGCGGTGTAGATGCGCACGAAGCTCATCGGCCAGCACAGTGCGCCGACCACGCCGGTGAACACGCTGCTGAACATGTACAGCGGGCCGTAGGAGTCGCCGTCGCCGGGAAGGAACAGCAGCTCGTTGGGCAGCTCAGACAGATAAGACCAGTTCGCGGGCGAATTCGGCGCCACCAGCATCAGCACGCATACGGCCGCCGCGATCACATAGGCCACAAGGCCCTGGTACATGTCGGTGTACACCAGGCCGCGCATGCCCATGCGCACCGTCCAGATTTGGCGGATCAGCACGGTTGCCAGGCCCACTAGCAAACATACCGGCAGCGCCCACGTGCCGCCCGATGCGATGGAGAACACGGTCGCAAGCGCCTGCATGCCCAGGATGACCCACGGCAGGATGGCCACCACGCCGATGATGGACGTCACCACGCCCACAGCCTTCGACCCATAGCGCAAACGTAGCAGGTCAGGCTGGGTGACCAGGTTGTAGTGCTTGCCCCAGCGCCAAGCGCGCGTGGCGATGAAGTACATGGCGGCAAGCCCCAGCGTGGAATAGGCCAGGCCGTAGAAGCCGAACATGCCCGACGCCACCGATAGGCCGGCGAACGAGATGAACACGGTGCCCGGCCACCACGAGTTCACGTAGCTCATGGCCACGAGCCACGGGCCGAACGAGCGCCCGCCAACGGCGTAATCGTCGAACGAGCTCGACTTCTTCAGCGTTACGTACAAGACGATGATGATTCCCAGGAAGAAGACCCCGAGCATTCCCAGCATGACCGCCATGCTATTCACCTCCCGCGGGTACGGTGGCGGGTTCGCATTCGATCTCGCCGCGCACCGTCTCAACCCAGTACAGGGCGAACATCATCACCACAAGCGCCGCGAAATCGGCGATCCAGTACCACATGGCAACCGGTGCGCCCAAGATCAGCGTGCCGTTTCCGCTTGCCGAAAAGTACAACGGCGGGAACACCGCCGCCAGCACCAGCACGGCATAGGCGCCGCCGAACACCAGGCTCTTCGTGCGCTTCGACATGTTCAAGATCGTCTGCTTCATCTCAAAACTCCTTTGCATTCAGGGGTTGTTACCGAATATCGTCAGGCCAGGCGCTCAGATGGCGTGCACGCATCCGCTCCAATCGATGGAGCGCTGGTACGTGACCGCGCGCATGAGCTTCCATATGCCGTATTTCCAGTAGTCGAACGCCACGTTGCGCACCTGCGAGTTGATGATGCCCCACATGCCCCACTTCAGGTCGCCCACGACGCGCGACACGCGGATGCGGGCCAGCTCCTCGCGTCTGACCTGGCCGTAATAGGCTTCGATAAGCGGAAGCATGTCCTCGTCGTCGTAGAACATCTCGCAGAAGAACAGGCCCAACTCGTAGGTGGCCTCGTTATCGCCGCAGAACTCGAAGTCGATCAGGCGCATCGTGTCGCCCTTGACCATGAAGTTGCCGGGCATGGGGTCGTTATGGCACGGCACCAGATCGATGCCCGAGGCAAGGAAACTGCGCTTGACCTCGGCGTAGTCATCGAGCAGATGCGCTGCCCACGGGGGAAGGGAAAGCCCCAGCTCGCGCATTTGGGCGATGTGCTGGTCGATCTGGTCGAACATCATGTTCGTCTTCCCGAACTTCTCGCTGGCGTGCAACGCACGATAGGTCTGCATCGCCTCAAGGCCCTGTTCGAGCGTTCTCAGCGACGTGGTGGTGCAGGTGTCGTAGCCGCGCAGGAACTCGGTGACCTCCACGCCGTTCTCGGGGTCGAATTCGTATACTTTTGCGCCGATGCCCAGGTCGGAGGCCTTCATGGCGCCGGCGTGTCCCACGCTGCGGTCGATGAACGCCGTGCCCGTGCCCGGCACCTTGATGAAGAACTCGCGGCTCATCTCGTCGCGGACGTACCAGTTCTCGTTGTTCAGGCCGCCGTCGACGGGCTTGACCATCAGGTCCTTGCCGGCCCACATCTCCACGTCCTCCATGGCCTGCTTCACGCTGGTGGGCAGGACACAGGCGGGCGGGCATGCGATGGTGCGCGCGGAAGGCGTCGGGGCCAGCTCCGCCATCATCTCGGAAACGATGCTGCTCATCGTGCCTCCTCCAACCATTCGTTCAGTTCCGGGAACAGATCTAGCTGATGGCGCGCTTTCACCAGGCGCCACATGCCGTATTTCGTGCAGTCAATGGATTTGTCGGCGTTCACATGGCTGCGCCACAGGCCGATCAGCGCCCACAACACGCCGTCGAGCACGGCGAAGCCCTGCGCGGCGAACGCGCGGGAAGGGTCGAGCCCCAGGCGGCGCAGTACCTGCGCGTCGTCCACGACGCAGAACGGGTGCAGCTCCGAAAGCACCGACCCCGCCTCCTCGTAGGGGTCGCGCAAACCGCACAGGGTCCAGCCGGAAAGCTTCGGCATGGCGACGGGGTCGGCGGCATCGAACAGCACGTTCGACGCGGCGCCGTCGCCATGGCATAGCACCGGCTCGCGGGCGATCGTCGGGGCGGCGGCGATGAACGGCTCGAGCTTCGCCAGGATGCGGTCGACGTCGCGCGGCAGCATCATGCCGGCTTCTTCGCAGCGGGCTCGCATGATGGCGACGTCGTGCACCACGGAGCGCATCGCAACGCCGCGGGCGCAGGTGAGCATTCGCTTCCCCAGGTCAAGCTCGTGAACGGCGCGCCGCGCATCCAGCGCGTGCAGCAGCAGGCGCGTGTTGCGCAGCTCGTCGAGCCTCGCGCCGCGCCAGGTCTTGGGCAGCTGCGCGCTGATGACGTCGTTGCCGGCGGCCTCCACGACCGCGGGTGCGATGCCGGCCTCGCCCGCGGCGCGCATGACGGTCACGATGCTTTCGATCGGCGATGCGTACATGGCGTTCTCGTCTGTGAAGCGGCGGCGCACCACGCGCTGGCCCGTCGGGCCGACGCCTTCGGCGAACTCGCCGTCGCCGCCCACCCAACTCGGGGTGATGTCGCAGGTCATGGGCGCGACCCACTGCCAGGCGCTGGTCACGGGGCGGCTTGCCGCAACGGTCGCCTTGGCGTCGCGCAGCGGCACGCCGGCGGTGACGGTGTTGTCGACGGGCGCCGGCTTGGCGGCGGGCCGCTCAAGGGTTGCTGTGCTATTCATATGCGGGCACCTTCTCGAACGTGGGGAACGGGGAAACGGCCGGGCGCGTGGCCTCCAGATAGCCGGCAACGGCAAGCGCCCCGGCATCGTCGAAGCGGCGGGCGGCAACCTGAACGCCGATGGGCAGGTTAGTTGCGGCATCGTTGGCCTCGCGGTACACCGCCGCCGGCTGGCCGGTTTGGTTGAACCAGGCCGTGTAGTGCGTGTGGTGCAGCAGCATGTCCTCATCGCCCGGGCCGGGGGAATCGGCGGCGAACGGCAGCGTGGGGATGACGGGGCTTATCAGGAAGTCGAACGAACCTGCCGCCTGCTCGATCTTCGCCACGGTGGCGAGCAAACCGCACATGGCGTCCTCGTAGTCGGCCATGGGGATGGCGTCGGCCCCTTTGAGCCATCGTCCCACCAGGTCGAGCGCCGCCTCGGGGTGGCGCGACGCGCGCACCTCCGCGGCGGCGTGCGCCTTGAACACCAGGTCGGCGTTGGCGAAATCCGCTTCGCCAAGCCCCAGCGAGACGGGCTCCACGGCGAACCCGGCGGCCTCAAGGCGCGCCGCGGCTGCCTGCGTGGCAGCTGCGACGACGGGGTCGGTGGGAGTGCCGTACCCGACGTCGAGCAGTAGGCCGGCGCTCGGCAGGCGCTGCAGCACCTCCTCGAACGCGGTGGCGCGAAACGCCCCCGGCAGGCACATCGGGTCGGTGGGTGCCGGCTTTCCCACTGCGAGCAGGCCTTCCACCACGTCGCTGACGCTGCGGCCCATCACGCCCGATGAGCGCATGGTCGAAGCGGGCGAGTAGGCGATGCGCCCCTGCGTGGGCTTGATGGCGGCCAGACCGCAGTGCGCGGCAGGCAGGCGCACGCTGCCGGCGATGTCGGTGCCCAGGCCGAATGCGCCCAGGCCGCATGCCAACGATGCTCCCACGCCGGCGCTCGATCCGCCGGGGCTCACGGTCGTGTCCCACGGGTTGCGGACGATGCCGAACTGGCTGGAGATGCCGCTGCCCAGCATGCCCATGTCGGGCATGGTCGTCTTCGCCACCACGATGGCGCCGGCCTCGCGCAGCCGTGCGATAGGCTCGGAGGTGCCGGTCGACGGGGCATCGCCGTTGTGGATGGCGCTGCCGTGCCAGCGCTTCATGCCGGCGATATGGTAGCTGTCCTTTACCACTACCGGCACGCCGTCGAGCGGGCCGATCGGGCATCCGGCGGCCCAGCGGCGTTCGCTTTCGCGCGCCTCGTCGATCGCCGTCGGGCTGATCTGGCTGATCGCGTTCACCTTGTCGGAAACTTCGCCGGCGTACGCCAGCTGCGCCTCGACCGCCTCGACGGGCGAGAGCTCGCGGCGACGGTACGCCGAGCGGAATCGTGCCGTTCCAAATAGCATGTGTGCTCCTAACCGAAGTGTTCGAGCAGCATTGTCCCCGTGCGGTGTTTCGCGTTTTCGACCTTCGCGTAGAAGCTGCGTAACGAAAAGCGCTCAGGTTTGTTTCGAAACGCGAAACGGATTGTTTCGTTTCGCCGTGAAACCGATTCGCAACGTGGGCGGCGGTACGGTTTACAGCAAGGAAGCGGCGCCCGGCGTCGTCCGAAGCCGAGGACGAGGAGGATCGCGTGTCTGCAAGAAAGCGCGGCCAGCGGCCGCTGCCCCATGCGTTGGGGCTGAGGGATATCGAGCCTTTGCCCGCTGCGGGCGGGGCGGGCAAGCTGGCGGCGTTCGCCGTGTATCGGCCAGGGTCGCTGGCGCCGTGGTGGCTGCACCAGGGTGTGTGCGCCGCGTGGGGCCTTGACGTGTTCCGAACGGAGTTGCGCCTGGTCACCGTGTCGGAAAACGCGACGTTTTCCGTGTTGGTGGACGAGAAGCCGTATGCGATGGCGCGCGTGAGCCAGCCGGATTACGCCGGCGGCGCGTTGGCGGTGGCGTCCGAGCTGTCGTGGGTGCGCGCGCTCGGGAACATCGCCGATGTGAACGTGGTCGAGCCCTTGCCCATGGCATCGGGCTTCGACGTGGCCACCATCCGCGACGAGGGCGGGTTCGAGTGGCTGTGCGTGTGCACGCGCTTCGTCCCCGGCGCCACGCTCGAGGCGCCGGCGGACCCTTCGCGCTGGTACGAGACCATCGGCGCGTGCGCCGCGCGCATGCATGCGCAATCGAGGCAGTGGCGCCCGCCGCAGGGTTTCACGCGCTTCTCCTGGGACATCGATGCGATCGCGGGCGATCATCCGCGCTGGGGCAGCTGGCGCGACGCGCCGCTTTCCGCCGACGAGTCGTTTTTGTTCGACCGTGCCGAATGGGCGGCGCGCGAGGTGGTGGCGCGCCATGGCCGCACGTCCGCGAACTGGGGGCTCATCCATGCCGACCTGCGGCCGTCCAACATCATCATCGGCCCGGACGGGGAGCTGACCCTCATCGACTTCGACGACTGCGGATACTCGTGGTTCCTGTACGATTTCGCCGCGGCCCTCACGTTCGTGGAACACAAGCCCTATGCGCCGGCGATGGCGCAGCGTTGGGTGGAGGGCTATCGCAGCGTGACGGCGCTCGACGATGCGCAGCTGGAGTTCGCCTGTGCGCTGTCCATGCTGCGCCGCCTGCAGATGATCGGTTGGGCGCGCAACCATTACCGGGACGCGCTGCCCGCCGGTCTGCTCGACGAACAGGTTCCCGGCACCGTGACCTGCGCCGAACGCTACCTGGAAGACCCCCTCTGGTTGTTCGAGTAGGGGGTCGGGGCATCGGCGGTCGTCCGGGCTGCTCGAATCTCCCCCAAAACGCCCCCGCGCAGCTGGATAACCCTCCATCTCTGCATGCGCGGTGAGCATCTCTGCTGCACCTCGTCTTCTCTCCTTCCGCTGCGTCCCCGTCTCCTCCCTTCCGCCCACGCGGTCGATCCCTGGCGCCCGCCGCCCTACCCGCTTTCGTCGGTTCCGTGAAAACGTCACCCTTCGGGAGCCTGGTTCCCGCGGCGGCTTATCATGGAAGGCAGACGAGAGAAACATGCGCGGGCGCCACATGGGAAACGCCGCGCTGATATGGGGGAATACATGCTGCTGAGCGAACTTGCGCGCGGACAGGCGGGCGTGGTCGAGGCTGTGCACGGTGAAGGTTCCGTCCGCCGTCATTTACTGGATATGGGGCTCACGCCCAACGCGGTGGTCACGCTGCAGAAAACGGCTCCCATGGGCGACCCGATCCAGGTGACGGTGCGCGGCTACGAGCTGACGCTGCGCTTGAGCGAGGCCGACAACGTGCTCGTGCGGGCGCTCGACCCGCAGGATCGCCCCGACGCCCCGGCCGGCGCCGACGCCGCGCACTCGCAGGCCGACGCCGGCACCGCCGCCGCGCCCGCAGCCCGTGCCGGCCGCAGCCCGCTGCCGCACCCCGGCCTCGGCGAGTTCGGCCCGGCCGAGGAGGCCTATCGCGCCCATGCGCGCCGCGCCGCCGCGAAGACCGGCCCGCTCACCTTCGCGCTGGTGGGCAACCAGAACTGCGGCAAGACCACGCTGTTCAACCAGCTCACGGGCGCGAACCAGCACGTCGGCAACTTCCCGGGCGTCACGGTCGACCGCAAGGACGGCGCCATCCGCGGGCACGCCGAGGCCACCGTCACCGACCTGCCGGGCGTGTACTCGCTGTCGCCGTACTCCAACGAGGAGATCGTCACGCGCGACTTCCTGCTCGACGAGAAGCCCGACGGCATCATCAACATCGTCGACGGCACCAACATCGAGCGCAACTTGTACCTGACCATGCAGATCATGGAGCTGGGCATCCCCATGGTGCTGGCTCTCAACATGATGGACGAGGTCGAGGCCAACGGCGGCACCGTGCGCGTGAACGAGCTCGAGGCCGAGCTGGGCATTCCCGTGGTGCCCATTTCCGCGGCGAAAAACGAGGGCGTCGACGAGCTGGTCGACCACGCCCTGCACGTGGCGCGCTTCGACGAGGCGCCCGGCCGTATCGACTTCTGTCCCGCAAGCGCGCAAGAGCACGACCCGCTCGGCGCGGTGCACCGCTGCATCCACGCCACGGCGCACATCATCGAGCCGTACGCCGAGCAGGCGTCCGTCCCCGTGCGTTTTGCCGCCACGAAGATGGTCGAGGGCGACGAGCTGATCGCCCGCAAGCTCGACCTGCCGGAATCCGCCGTCTCGTCGGTGCGCGAGCTGACGGCCGCCATGGAGGCCGACGCCGGTATGGATGCCGAGGCGGCGCTGGCCAACATGCGCTTCGCCTTCCTGGCGAACCTGTGCGCCAACACCGTGGTACGCCCGCACGAAAGCCGCGAGCACAAGCGCAGCGTTTCCGTCGACAAGCTTCTGACCGGGCGTTTTACCGGTATCCCGTGCTTTTTCGCCATCATGGCCGCGGTGTTCGTGCTCACGTTCAGCTTCGTGGGCGCCGCACTTTCCGACCTGGTGAGCACCGGCGTCGACGCGGCCCTGGAGGCGCTGGCCGCCGGCTGCGAGGCGTGGGGGCTCAACCCCGTGGCGCAATCGTTGCTGGTCGACGGCATCGGCGCCGGCGTGGGCGCGGTCATCGGCTTTTTGCCCACCATCGTCACGCTGTTCTTCTTCCTGTCCATCCTCGAGGACTCGGGCTACATGGCGCGCGTGGCGTTCGTCATGGACCGCCCCATGCGCAAAATCGGCCTGTCCGGGCGCTCTATCGTGCCGCTGCTCATGGGCTTCGGCTGCTCGGTGCCGTCGATCATGGCCACGCGCACGCTGTCGAGCGAACGCGACCGCAAAATGACCACCATGCTGGTGCCGTTCATGAGCTGCAGTGCGAAGCTTCCTATATATGCCCTGCTTGTGGGAGCGTTTTTCCCGCGCGCGCTGCAACCGGTGGTCATGATCGGCCTGTACGCGTTCGGCGTGGCGGTGGGTATCTCGTTCGCGGCAGTGCTCAAACGCGCGCGTTTCCGCGGCCAACCCGTGCCGTTCGTGATGGAGCTGCCGAACTACCGCCTGCCCGCCGCGAAAAGTGTGGCGCGCCTGGTGTGGGATAAAGCGAAGGGCTTCGTGAAGAAGGCGTTCACCGTGGTGCTTGCCGCGTGCGTGGTCATCTGGTTTTTGCAGACGTTCGACGCGCGTCTGAACGTGGTCGACGACGTCGACGCCAGCCTGCTCGCGGGCATCGGCGGGCTGATCGCCCCGCTGTTCGCGCCGCTGGGCTTCGGCGACTGGCGCGCGGCAACGGCCCTCATGACGGGCTTCATGGCGAAGGAGAGCGTGGTATCCACGTTGACGCAGGTCATGGGCGAGGGCGTGGACCTGACCATGTTGTTCACGCCGGTGACAGCCATGGCGTTTTTGGCGTTCGTGCTGCTGTACACGCCGTGCGTGGCGGCCATCGCCACCGTGCGCAGCGAGCAGGGCGGCGCACGCGCGGCGCTCGAGATGGTGCTTTTGCAGTGCGGCATCGCCTGGGTGATCTCGTTCGCGGTGTATCTGGCAGGCTCGCTGGTCACGGGTAGGATTGCGAATGCGTTCAGCCTGCCGGGCCTGGTCGCGGCCGTGGTCATCGCGGTGGGCATCGGCGTGTACCTGAAGCAACAGCGCACCGACGGCGAGCTGAAGGTGGGCTGCAAAACCTGTCCCGCAAGCTGCAAGAACTCCAGCGGCTGCTGCCATTAGGGCAGGGAAGTTGCTCCCTGCTTCAACCCAAGTACAAAAATCGCCCCGCCTCCAGTGGAGACGGGGCGATTTCGCATACGAGGCAAACTCAGCTGAACGGCAAACCGCCTGCTAAGCAGCCTTCACGTCGTCGAGCTCGCGGCCGGCGTTCGGGTCGTTGAACACGTCGGTGTCCATGCGCCCGGCGCGCTTGGCCACAATGGTGGTGCACACGGCGTCGCCGGTGATGTTCACGGCGGTGCGCGTCATGTCCAGGATACGGTCAATGCCCATGATCAGCGCGATGCCCTCAAGCGGCAAGCCGACGGAGTTGAACACCATCGACAGCGTGATCAGGCCCACCGACGGGACGCCCGCGGTACCGATCGACGCCAGCGTGGCGGTGGCGATGACGGTGGCGTACTCCACCGGCCCCAGCTGCACGCCGAACAGCTGTGCGGTGAATACCACGGCAACGCCCTGCATGATGGAGGTGCCGTCCATGTTGATGGTGGCGCCCAGCGGGATGGTGAACGACGAGATGCGGCGGTCGACGCCCATCTTCTTCTCCAACGTCTCGATGTTCAGCGGGATGGTGGCGTTCGACGTTGCGGTGGAGAACGCGAACATCATCACCGACACGAACTTCTTCAGGAACTTCACCGGGTTGATGCGGGCGAACACCGTCAGCAGCACCATGTACACCACCAGGTACTGCACGGCCAGCGCCAGCAAAACGCCCAGCATGTACTTCACCATGGGAAGGAACGCGTCGAAGCCGATGTTGGCGAACGTGCGCGCCAGCAGGCAGAACACGCCGATGGGGGCTACGTACATGACCATGGAGGTCATCTTCATCATGATGTCGTTGAACTGCTCGAAGAAGCGGTGCACCACCTCGACCTTGCGGCCCATGGTGGACAGGATGATGCCCACGAACAGCGCGAAGAAGATGATGGCCAGCATATCGCCCGAGGCTAGCGCCTGAATGGGATTCTTCGGGATGATGTTGAGCAGAGTGTCGGTGAACGACACGTCGGTGTTGGCGCTGCCCGACAGGGCGGAGGTGTCGGACGCCACCATGCTGGACATGTCCACGCCGCGGCCGGGGTTGATCAGGTTGCCGATGCTCAGCGCCACGGTGACGGCCAGCGCGGTGGTGCACAGGTAGAACACCAGCGTCTTCAGGCCGATGGTGCCGAGCGTCTTCGTATCGCCGATGGACGACGCGCCGCACACGATGGAGCAGAACACCAGCGGCACCACGAGCATCTGCATGAGGCGGATGAAGCCCTGACCTACCACGTAGAAGATGCCGTTGACGAACACGTCGTCGCGCACCGTGCCCGCGGGCACCAGGTAATGGAAGATGACGCCGCACAAAAGGCCCAGGCCCAGCGCGATGAGGATGGACCCCGTAAGGCCGATATGCAGGCGCTTGGGCTTTTCGCCCATGTTGATCTCGGTAGACACGCGGCCCTCCTATTCCTGTGCGCCGCGGGCCAACGCGGCAAGGTCATGCTCGGCGGCGAACGCCGCAAGGTCGTCTTCCCAGGTGGGGAACTCGTAGACGCCGGTGAGGCGGGCCATCATGTCGTCAAGCTCGATGCGGTAGCCCTGCCAGGGGTTGGCGGTGCCGCGCAGGTTGCCGGTAGGCTGGCCGGCCAGCGCGAAGGCGCGCTCGAAGAACTCGAAACGGCTGGTCACGCCCGTGCAGGCGGCGTGGAATGTGCCGAACTCGTCGGACTCCATGGCGGCGATGACGAACTTGGCGAACGTGTCCACCGACGTGGGGCAGGCGAACTGGTTGGCAGGCACGGGCACCGTTTTGCCCTGGGCGCTTGCCAGCAGCGCGCGGCCGAGCAGGTCGTCGGGGCGGGCGGTGTAGACCCAGCTGGAGCGCACGATGATGTGGTGCTGGTTCAGCTCGTTGACGAAGCGCTCGCCGGCCTGCTTGGACTTGCCGTACACGTGCGGCGGGTTCGTGGTGTCGAACTCATTGAACGCGCGGTCGGCGTTCTCGGGGAACAGGTCGTCGGTGGACAGGTGCACCATGGTGGCGCCGACGTTGTTGCTGGCGATGGCCAGGTTACGTGCGCCCAGTGCGTTCACCTTGAAGGCCTTGTCGGGGTTCTCGTCGGCCTCGGTGCGGCTGGCCAGTGCCGCGCAGTTGATGACGAAGTCGGGGCGGTACGACTCGGCGAAGTTCAACACCTCGTGCAGGTTCGACACGTCGATCTCGATGTCGCTGGTCATGACCTTGTAGCGGCTGTGGTCCAGGAAATGCTCGATTGCCTGGCCCATTCGCCCCGCCGCGCCGGTGATCCACACGGTGTCCTGAGGACCCATTTTCATAGGGCGCCTCCTTCCGGATGTGCTGCGCGCGGCGCCTGCGGAAGGAGCGTCGCGCAAGGGGTAAGTGGTTAGCTTTCCTATTCTACCGCTCCCGAAGCCCCAGCGCAGCAGCCGTTTCCCAGTAAATTGCAATCGAACCGCTCGGAAAAAGAATCGGCTGGCGAAAAGGGGCGAGGGGGACACTTAGGGGACGGGACCTCAAAGTGCGATCAGGCGCATCCGCGAGTCGAAGGGTTGCGCGAGCTGGAGGACCTCGCAGCGCATTTGAACGTCAGCCCAAAGCGTCAGGATCGCCCGCAAACCGAAAACCCCACCCGCCTAGTCGGAAATGTTAAGACTCTGTGACGATGGGTGCAGCTTGGGTTGACGTTTTTCGGTGGAGTGCGAATATAGGCCCATCGAACGCAACGGGCGTTCGGGGGAGCGCGTATGCGCTTCGCAAACCGCGTCGTTTCGGCGCACTAAACAGGGTTTTGCGGTTTTGCCGTGGCCCGCAAACGTTAGGAAATATGATGACCTGCACCAATCTGGATATCCGAATTATCAGCTCCATTATTTAGGGTCCGGGTTGCATTTCAGCTGCCCGAACCCTAAACGGGCAGCTGATGGTTCTTCAAGCCGGAGGCTGTTTGAGAAAAACGGCCTCCGGCTTTTTGCGTCGCCTTATGCGGCGCCGGCATTTTGCCTGATGTGTTTCGCCTTCCGTCTTATGGCTTTCCCACCCGGTCTTTTGCCTAAGCCTTCCGTTTTTCCCAAGCAACGTTCGCTTGCGGGGCCGGTCATCGACCACACGTGCCGCACCGCCACCCGGTAACGCGGCAGGAAAGGAAAGGCAAGGCAAATGAAAAATCTAGCCAAATCACCTGCGACCGCTGCCGCCGGCGTCGCGTCTTCGGCAGCGGCAGTGTCGGCAAAGCCGCAGGTCAAACGAGACTCAACTCTTGAGGTCATGGTCGCGTCCATGATCGGCACGGCCATCGAGTTCTACGACAACTACTGCTATTCCATTGCTGCGGCCAGCTACTTCGGCCTCATCTTCTTCACCGACGTCGCCAAGTCCGACCCGGTGCTTGCCACGCTGCTCGCCTTCGTCACCTTTGCGGTGAGCTTTTTGGCCCGCCCGTTCGGCAGCCTGTTGTTCGGCCACTTCGGTGACCGCCTCGGTCGTAAGAAAACCCTGGTCGCGGCCCTGATGCTCATGGGCACCGCAACGTTTTGCGTCGGCCTGCTGCCCGGATACGACGTGCTCGGTCCCGCGGCCGTCGTGCTGCTGTGCGTCTGCCGCGCCTGCCAGGGCCTGGGCCTTGCCGGCGAGTGGTCCGGCGCCGCGCTGGTGGCAACTGAAAACGCCCCGGCTGATAAGCGCGCGCTGTTCGGCAGCTTCCCGAACCTTGGCGCGCCCATCGGATTCTTCTGCGCGTACGGCGTGAACCTGCTGCTCGATACGCTGCTGCCCGCCGATGCGATGGTCGCTTGGGGCTGGCGCATTCCGTTCCTGCTGTCGTGCCTGCTTGTGATCGTCGGCCTGGTCGTGCGCATGCGCATGAGCGAGACTCCCGTCTTCCAAAAGGCCGCCGCTGAGAACCGCACGACGAAGACCCCGCTGCGCGACCTGGTCCATCATTGGCGCCGTCTTGTGCTCGGCACCTGCACGATGAGCATCACCTACACGCTGTTTTACGTGTTGGGCACCTGGTCGCTGTCCTACGGCGTGTCCACGCTGGGCTTCACGCAGCAGCAGTATCTGGGCATGCAGATGATTTCGGTGTTCTTCTTCGCTGGGTTCATCTTGGTCGGCTGCCTGACCGCCGACAAGCGCGGCCGCAAGCCCGTTTTGGTGGTCGGCAATGTTTGCACCGTGCTGTTCGCCCTGGTGGCGCCCATGCTACTGGCCGCTCATAGCGTGCTGTCCGTGATGGTGTTCCTGTGCGTCGGCTTCGCCTGCATGGGCACGATCTTCGGCCCTTGCGGCAGCTATCTGCCCGAGCTGTTCCCCGCGAAGGTGCGCTACTCCGGTGCCGGCCTGAGCTACAACCTGGCGGCCATCACCGGCGGCGCGTTCGCCCCGACCATCGCATCGGCCCTGGTCATGAACTTCGGCATCCAGTCGCTCGGCTGGTACCTGGGCGGCATGGCCCTGGTCGCCCTGGTGGCGCTGGCCTTCTTCCGCGAAAGCAAGGACGTCGACTTCGAGCAGTAGCGGAGCGGATCACTACGCAACGACCCCCAAGTTTGCGGAAGCGCAAAAGCGCGCAAAACCGCGAAACTCGCGAAACCCGCGAGCCGTGGAGGCGGGATCAGCGGATTGCGAGCCCGCAAAAGCGTGCGAAATAGGCAACGCCCCTGCAAGCCTCTTCGGCTCGCAGGGGCGTTGCCATATAGGAAGGGGCGCGCCGCCGTTTGCCGCGGCCCCGCCGGCCTTCCCTCGCATCCGACGGTAGCCGCTAACGCAAAAGCCCCTTCGCCTGCTACTCTTGCACCTTCAGCGCCAGCGCCAAGGGCACGCGCTTGATACGGCGGATGTGCAGCAGCGCTACCGCCAGGTACGTTGCGAACCCGATGCCGATGACCTGCGCGATCGCCGTCATCGGCACGTAGATCTCGATGTTGCCGTTATAGGCCAGCAGCATGGCGCGGAAAAGCAGCGTCAATCCGCCGATGATCAGCGGTTGGCACACCACCAGCGACACGATCACCGTCAGCGTGATGGAGCGCACGTACAGGCGGCTGATCTCGGGGTCGCGGTAGCCGAACACCTTCATGTAGCTGATCGAGCGCGCGGAGCGGTCGATCGCCGATTTCGTCAGCAGGTATATGAACACCAGGAAGATGAACACGGAAAGCCCCATCAGCATACCGATCATATCGTCCATCATGCCCACGAACTGCTCGCCGATGGCGTCCATGCTCGAGGGAGTCAGCTCGCTGGCAAGATAGCGCGTGTCCAGGTCAAGCTCCTGGTCGGAGGCGTAGGCGTTGAAGTAGCCGGCGTCGTTTCCGAAGAAGCGGTTGAAGTCGTCGAGGCTCATGTACGCGGCCATGTCGGACTTCGTCCCCCAGGTGTACGCGTCGCCCTCGTAGGTCACCTCGCGCGTTTCGTCCTCATACTTGTCGTACAGGCTGACTGTCTGCCCGTCGGCGAAGCCGAATTTGTCGATCAGCCCGTTGCCGAACACCACGCGCCCGTCGCCCACGGCAAGGCTGTCCCAATAGCGTGAATCCTCGGGCACGCCGTACACGGTGATCGTTTCCGTGCCCGAGTCCTCGCCGCGGTCGTAATCCAGCGAATATACGGCGTACTTCTCGGCCTGTGCGATCTTCCCCGCCCCGTTGTCCACGGTGTTCACGGGGTGGACGTCGTCGGAATCCGCATCGATGTCGGCGGCCTTCTCGACCATATCCAACACCTCATCGCGCGATTTACCCAGGTCAGCGGCTACCGAATCGACTTTCTCATAGAATGAATCCTGCGCTGCGTTAAACGCGTCCTGCGCGCGAGCAAGGTCATCTTGCGCATCTTGCGCGGTTTGCATGGCGTCTGCGGAAGGTGCCGCGGCAAGCGCCGTTGCGGCATCCTGAAGCTTGTCGGCGGCGGTTTGCAACGCATCGCCCGAATCCTCGAGTGCAGCTCCCGAATCCTCCACGGCGGTCAGCTTGTCGCCTTCCACGCTTTGCAGTTCGTCGATGGCGGTCCACGCCTCGCGGTCGGCTTGCGTGCCGTCCAGCTCCAGCGGGGCCTTCAGCGTGTACATATGCTCGGCCACCACGTTGTTGTGCAGGTTCTCGGCGTAATGCGTCATGGTCGGCAAAATGGCCAGCGAGAACAGCAACAGCATGCTGGCGAACCCGATTCCCACGAACAGGGTGGCGAAGTTGCCCAGGTTGCGCAAGAACACGCGCAGGCGGAAGCGCGTGGTGAAGCTCAGGCGTTCGGGCAGGGCAAAACCGCGTTTCACGCCGCCCTTGCTGGTCTCGTGGCGCAAAAACTCCAGCGGGGTGTGGCCCATCTTGCGCAAAAGCCCTAGAAACGTGATGCCCACCAGCGTTGCCACGGGCAGCGCGGTGGTCTGTGCGAATACGCTCCAGCTCCAGGTGGCGTAGTAGGGTGGCAGGCTGTAACTGCCGTAGTACAGGTTGCGCATCGGTTCGCTCATCAGGGTGTATCCGGCCACGTTGCCCACGACGGCGGCGGCAATGCCCACGGCGGCGGGCAGCGCCAGGTAGTGCGCCACCAGCTCGCGGCGACGATATCCGCTGGCCAGCAGCGTGCCGATGATGGCGCTTTCCTCCTCGATGGTGCCCGACGTCAGCACCACGAACACGAATGCCATGATGGCGATGATCATATACAGAAGCACGCCCCACATAGTGGAGTCGCCCGCAACGTCGTCGGCGGCATAGCCGATGCCCTGATTCGCGCTCGAGTCGGTCAGGTCGTCCACGGTCGCCCCGGTATCGGAGAGCGCGCGAACCATGTCCTTCTCGGCATCGGTTCGTTGCGCCACGGTCAAGTCGCGATCGGTGAAACGCACCGAGTACGTATACGCCGGCTGATGCCCCGTGGCCTCAAGCGTCGCGAAACCGCTTTCGGAAACCTCGGCCACGCCGAACGTCAGCGTGTTCACCGTGAAATCGGAGTTGCTCTGGAACAGGGCCTGGTTGTCCGAGGTCGTCATGATGCCGCACACGGTGAAGCGTTGGCCGAACAACTCCACCTCCTCGCCGACGCTTATGTCGTTGTTCGTGGCGAACACGCGGTCGATGGCAACCTCGTCGGCTGCCTCGGGCACGCGCCCCTCGGCGTATGCGGCCAGGTCAACCTGGGTGCGGTGTTGGTAGACGCGCAGCGTGCGGTCGCGGCCGTCGTCGCCTTGCGCGTGGTTGAAATCAGCGTCGAAGGACCAGTTGCGGACGATGTCCGTGCCGCCCGTTCCGGCGTCGTTCGCCGCGTCGGCGGCGGCGTCCAGCTGCTCGTCGGTGGCTTCGAAGGCGGTGGTGAAGCGCGCGTCCTCGATCGAGTATTGCTCGGGCATGTCGTCGATGATGACGGCGATGGAGTGCGCTGCCAGCAAAAAGCCCGACGTCAGCGCGATGGTTACGGACATCAGCAGGAAGATGCCCAGGTATTTCCCCAGGTTGTTTTTCAGCTCGCGCGGGAAGCGCTTGCGCAAAGGCGATGCCATGGCGCGCCTCCTACCAGGTCAGGTCGCGCGCGGCCATGCGCTCGATGTTCGCCGTGTCCTCGGCAAGCTTACCGTCGCGCAGGCGCAGCACGCGGTGGGCCATGTGCTTGATGGCGTCGTTGTGCGTGACGATGACCACGGTGCACCCGTAGTCGCGGTTCACGTCCTCCATCAGCTCCAAGATCTCCTTCGACGTCTGGTAATCCAGCGCGCCGGTGGGCTCGTCGCACAGCAAAAGCCCGGGGTTTTTCACCAGCGCGCGGCCGATGGCGCAGCGCTGCTGCTGGCCGCCCGAAACCTGGCGTGGGAACTTCGCGCGGTGCTCGTAGAGCCCAAGCGAGCGCAGCAGATCGTCTATGGGGAGGGGGTTTGCGGAAAGATGCGCCGTGACCTCGATGTTCTCTCGGATGGTCAGGTCGGGCACCAGGTTGTAGAACTGGAAGACGAAGCCGAGCTTGTCGCGGCGGTACTCGCCGAGCTGCTTGGGTGTCAGGCTGGTAAGCTCCGTGCCGCCCACGTTGATGGAGCCGCTATCGGCCGCCTCCAGGCCGCCCACCAGGTTCAAAAACGTCGATTTGCCGCTGCCCGACGGGCCCAGCAGCACGCAGATCTCGCCTTTGTTCACCGTGGTGGTGACGTCGTGCAGCACCGTGGCGCGCGCCTCGCCTTCGCCGTAGTGCTTGCACAGGTCGCGGACCTGCAGGTAGGGCGTGGGGGAGGAGGCGGTATCGGCGGTGGCGGCGGATGCGGCGGATGCCGCCCCGGGTGCGCTAGCCGCAGTAGGGCCTGCTTCGGTTGCGTGCGGGTCGAGATCGGCGGTGCCGGTTGAGGTTGCGGGGTTCTTTCCCATGTCGCGCTCCTTCGCGGTATACGGAAGCCTCTCGAGTGCCGGTCGCACTCGCAAGGGACCGCAATATAGTTTTCCAAGGAAAACTATATATCATAAGTTCACCATAAGTTACAAGACACTTGGGGACGTAGCACTATCTGTCCGGCCTCCTCGGCCATTATGTGCGTGACAAGCTGAACTCGGGTCACGCTTCTGCTTAGTTTGCCGCCTCGGGTGCTCAACTTGGACACTTAGTGCTACGTCCCCAAACTGTCCGAAAGTGTCCGAAAGCGTTCGAGAAGGGGAAAGGAAAGGAAAGGGGCTTGCAGAACCGTTGTTCTGCAAGCCCCTCAAAGAGAACGAAGTCGCGCAGGCTATCCGTTGTCGTCTTCGCCCTCTTCGCCGGCGGGTTCCGGCGCTTCGGGCTCAGGTTGGGCGATGCCCACGGTGCCACCTGCGGTCCATGAGATAGGTGCGGTGTCGTACACCTCGGGAACAAACAGGCGCGCTGGTGCGAAGGCCTGACGGTCGGCGTCGCCGGCGGCGGTACTGCGATCGGGCGTTGGATTTCCGTCAGCAGACGCCTCGACAGGCGCGTTCGCCATCGGCTCCTTGGGCGCATGGGCCCCGCGTGCGGCGGCATTCGCCTCGGCCGGCGCCTCCGCCCGCTGCGCCTGCATTGGCGCGACGGCAGCCTGCGGCACTACGCCCGCAGCCGCCTGCTCTCCTGCCCCCGCAACCTGCACGGGTGCCATGGCCGCCGTGCGAGCGGCGCGCGGCATCTCGGCGTCGGGCGCTGCCTTGCCGGTGAGCTTGCGATGCAGGTCCATGCGAATGGACGCGTATTCGCTGACCAGCAGCACCAGCAGGATGCACATGACGATCAGGTACCCGATCACGGCGCCGGGCAGCCCCGTGAAGTTCACCAGCAGAACAGGCACGAACAGGCTGAACCCGAAGGTGATCAGGTACAGCTTGGTCACGGCGCGCTGGCGGCGCAGCACGGTGATCACCTGGTACAGAAACTCGATGCCTGCCGTCACGCCGCCTGCCGCCAGCATCACGAAGCACAGGCCGCGGTATTGCTCGAAGTCGATGCTGTACAGGAAGCTCATGATGGTCAGGCCGAACCAGCCCATGGCGCCGGCCACCACCACGGTGATGGCCACGATGATCACGAACATCACCACGATGATCAGGTCGAACTTCTTGCGTTTCGCCGGGTCGGCCCAGGCGTTGGCCATCTTCAGCAGCATAGGCTTGTAGATAAAGCCGCTGGTCAGCAGGATGGCGTGCGCGGGGAAGTACAGCGCGTTGTAGTACAGCTGGTTGTCGTAGGACAGCGCGCCTTCCATGACGAACTTCGGCATGTTGTCGATGAGGTTGTACATGAACAGCGCCACGAACAACGGGAAGCACTGCTTGAGCAGGCCGATCACGCGCTTGGCGTTCGCGCTGCGCGACTTCGGCGTCTCAAGCTGCGCCAACGGGAACGTGAACACCACGAACGTGATGGTGGCGATGACAGCCATGACGATGCTCGATACGCCCACGTTGCGCGTGATGAGCAGCGCCAACGAGAACCCGATGAGCGCCGCGGCGGACCTGAACGCCTGCGAGATGCCGGCAAGATAGAGCTTGTCCACCTGCTGCAGGCGGCCCTCGTAGACATCGGCTAGGGCGTCCACCGCCTTATAAAGGTACACGCCCAGGCTCATGAGCCACATCTGGTCGGTATATCCGCGGAACTTGCAGTACGTGATGCCGGCCACCAGCATGATGACCACGGTGAGCACGCGGTTGGCTTGGTAATCGGCGAACGAGTACTCCTCGTCAAGGTCGGATGCCTGGAAGTTCCGCACGCCGTAGTTGCCCACGAACATGAGCAGAAGCGCCGTGACGAAGGCCAGCGAGAACATGCCCGCCTGCTCGGCGCCGGCAAGCTGCGTGACCACGATGGTGAGCACGGGGAACACCATGCCCCACAGGCCTACGCCCACCGTGTTCCACACATAGTCGCGCGTGGTGCGCCCGGAGGCATACTCGGCTTCCTGCTCGGCCAGGCCGTCGCCGCTCACGGCGCCTAGCACGCGCGAGCACCAGGCCTCCACCTTGCGGGTGACGAAGCTTTTCTTGCGGGGCTTGCCGTTGCGGGAGCGTTTGCCGTGCTTGCCGCGCGGCATTGCCTCGGTGGCCTGGGCGCCCGGCATGGCGGCGGTGGGCTGCTGCCCGGGGATAGCCTGCGTGGGCTGCTGGCCGTAAACTGCCTGCGTCGGCTGGGCGTCCCAGTTGTTGCGCACTTGCTGTGCGTTGCGCGCGCGGCCATGCTTGCCGCGGCGTTCGCCGCCGATGGCCTTGGTGGGCTGCTGACCTGGGATGGCTTGCGTAGGCTGTTGACCCGGAATAGCCTGGGTTTGCTGCTGCCCGGGAATCGCCTGCGTCGTTGCGGCCGATTGCGCGGCTTGTTTCGCCACGGCCGCCGCGCGCTGGCGCTGCGCCTGGGCGCGTTGCTCCTCGCGTACGTTGCGCGGGGCGGTGGGGTAAGGGCTTTCGGCGGCATTGAGCTGCACGCGTTCCAAATCGGGACGCTGTGCGGCGTGCTTGCCTGTCGAGGATCCGGTATGTTCGTAGTTGTTCATCCGACATATTATAGTGAGGTCGCTCGAAGCCGGCCGACCCTGCGTTCGATATTCACAGCACAAGCACCCCTCCGATGCCATGCCGTAGCTTGCCGTTCGCCGCCGTTTATGCATCGCTCCCCATATGCACGATGCACGTCTCTTATCTCCCGGATTCGCGCTGCATCAGCCCCATGAACGGGGGGCAGAGGTGCGTTCGCGTCCGCGCCCGCAGAGACGCGTGGGATCGAAAGCCGTGCCGCCAGCCCCTGACCGGCTCGGCGAGCATGACCGCATCGCCTCGATTCCGGGCTTCGCAACAGACCCCATTGACGGCGAAGCACTCACTCGAACCGTTCGCCAACCATCCGTTCCGTTTGCCCTGCCGCATCGCGTCGCGTTCGTTTCCAAAACTCCTGCGCTTGCTACTAAAAAACCTTCGTTTATTCCTTCTACCAGGTATTTTGCTGCAGCTGGGTAAAATCTGGGGGGGGGGGGTTCCGCCTTATTGCATATAATCTGAGGTGAACAATAGGAGCAGCGGAAAACCGCTGTTGCGAATTCAGGGATTTGGGAAATCGGGATCGGGGTGCACGATGGGGGCTTTTCACCTTCTCGCATTGGAAGACAATGAGGAGTATCAGAAGGTGCTCCGCAACATGCTGTCCAAATACCCCGGCAGGTCACGGCTTGATGTCGACATCATATCCGGGGTCGCCACGTTCGAAGCGCTTATGGCCTCGGATGATCGCATCGACATCTTCATCACCGACATCGATTTGGGTGAAGGCAACCCCTCGGGCATCGAGCTGGTTCGCCGTTATTTCCCCGCGGGAAGCCCCACTAAGGTCATCTACATTTCCGGTCATGTCGAGTTCTGCACGTCGGTCTACCAGACCGAGCATACGTATTTCCTGCTCAAGCCCATTAACCAGTCCGATTTCGACGCCGCGCTTGATAAGGCGCTGTCCAACCTGCAGGACAGCCGCCAGCTCCCCGTCGCCATTCAGCACAACGGCACGGTAACCATGGTCGACCCCTCCGAGGTGGAGTTCGTGGAAAGCGAGCGCCGCAAGGTGCGCCTGCACTCCGTGCGCGGGGAATGCATTGAAACGTACGCAACGCTCGGCCAGATGCTCGACATGCTGCCCGAGTGCTTCGTCCAATGTCACAAAAGCTATCTGGTGAACATGGCGTGCATCGTTGAGCTGCGCCCAGGCAGCGTGCTGCTTCGTTCGGGCAGGGAAGTGCCCGTCAGCCAGCGTCAGCGCACGTCGGTGCGCGATTCGTTCTTCCACTACGTGGGCCTTAACGCGCGATAGGCGCAGGAGCAGCATGTCCTCGCTGAAATTCGCCGTTCTGTGCGTGTCGACGGCGTATCTGCTGATCGTCGCCTTCAACTTCATAACCAAGCTCCGCGATGCGCGGCTTATGCAGAAGCTGCTGTGCATGCTGTTCCCCATAAGCCAGATCTGCTTGATCGCGTTTCCCTTGGCGTGCTCGGCGCGTTACGGGCTGTCGGCCGCCGTGTACGTGTCGCTCATCGTGCTCGGCATCGCGTGCGGGCCGGTTGACCTGCTGCTGTTCCGTGCGCTCGACCAAGCGTGCCGATGGTTTGATTCGTCCAGCAAGGTGAACATGCTCCAGGAGCAGCTGCGGGTCCAAAGCGCCTTGCGGCAACGTTCCCGGCACGAGCGCGACCAGGCCAGCGCGTTGCGCGATCAGCTTCGCGAACGGCTCGAGCAGGCGCGTGCCGACTTGCGGGCGGAGCAAGCAGGCAAGGCGGGTGAAAGCCTGGAAGGCGTTATCTCCCTTATCGGGGCGCAGCCTCAGCGTTTTTGCCAGCATCCGGCGGTCGACGCGCTTGTGGAGCAGAAGGCCCGTGCGGCGAGCGATTCGGGCGTGCGCTTCCGTGCCGAGATCGACATCCCCGCGGATATCCAGCTGCCTGGCGTGGAGCTGTGCGCCGTGTTCTCCAACCTGCTCGATAATGCGCTGAATGCCTGCGCGAAATTGCCTGCCGGGCAACGCCGCGTCGAAACAACCGCCCGCTTGTGGGGGATGTACCTGGTCATCGATATGGAGAACGGCTACCTGCCTCCTCAGGAGCGGGGACGGGCGGCAGGCGTTCCGGCATCGGGAGACGTCGGCGGTCCAGGCGATGGCGGTGCGGCCGGCCCGTTCCCCGATCTATCCGTGCCTCATGGCTGGGGGCAGGGCATCGTGCGCGAGGTGGCGCGACGTCGCGACGGCACGTTCGAGGCGGGCCAGGTCGACGGCGTGTATCGTGTGCGCGTGATCTTGAAGCAGGACCGGGTCGCGCAGGATGGAGGTGATGGCGGATGGAGCCGATGATCCTCGGCATTCCCGCGGGTGCGTTCGTGGTGTTGTCCGTCGTCGTTCCCACGTGGCTGGTGTATCTGGGGTTCGAGTCTCACATCCTGCACCTGTGGAATCGGTGGGCGTATTGGGTCGTGGGCATTTCCCTCATGGTATTCGCCGTGCTGGTAAGGGGCGATTTGGCAGAGTTCGCGCACCCTTTGCTCGGCGCGCTCATGGCCTCGGCCCCTTTGCTGTTCGGAAGGGGGACGTTGGCGCGGCGCGTCACTTTGTCGGCGTTCGGTCTGGTCATAGTGCTGCCTGGTGATCTGTTTCTCGACATGACGTTCGACATCCTGGCGGGCGCCCCCATCGACAATCACGCAACGGTGGCAGCCAACGCCACGCTGTTCGCATGTGCGACGTTGTTCGAGGTGTTCGTGGAGATAACGCTGTTTTGGGGGCTTACCGCGCTGGTGAGAAGGTTCTATCCGGAAGAAGGCGTGGATGTCGTCGCGCCGTCGTCGCGCCGAGCGTCGGTCATCGCCTCATCGTTCGCGGCGTTTTCCGTGGTGCAGGCCATGCTGCTGTCGTTGTGCTTCAGCGTGGCGGTGGGGCCGTGCGACGGCGATTCGCTGCTGCTGCGACTGTTCGGCCTGCTCATGTTGCTGTGCTTCGGCGTGGACACGGTGCTATTGCTTGCGGTGGGCAGGTTTCGCGGCAAGGTGCGCGACGATGCCCGCGCCGCCGATTTGAGCTGCCGGCTTGACCGATATCTGAGCGATTACGAGGTGACGGTGGACATGGCCCAGCGTTCGGCGCGCCTGCGCCACGACCTGCGCAACCAGGTTCAGGTGGCGAACGCCCTGGCCGAACGCGGCGAGCTCGAGCTTGCCGAGCAGCATATCGACGCCATGCTGAAGGAACTGGACGGGCGATAGCATTGCGTGTTGAGCGGGTGCGGCTTGCGGTAGGGGCCGAGCGGGTGCCGGGTAGCTTGATCGGCTGCCATGCCGCTGCCGGCAGGTCGGGCGCCCGCGCCGTCCCGTGGGTCATCCGACCGGGCTCTCCGTTGCCTGCTTTCGCCTGCCTTTCCGCGTTTTCATGTGCGGTTTCGGTTACTTCTCGCCGATGGCGCCTCGCGTGGCGGGCAGGCGGGGCCGCGTGTGGTAGGCTAGCTGACCAAAAGAGAACGCACTCCTTCGAAAGGGGCCCGTCATGACCGATGCCGCATCCACGCTCCCTGCCGTTTACGCCGCCGCGAGAACCCCGCAGGCGGGCGCTGTTACCGCCAATCTTGTCCGCGGTCTGGGCGTCGCCGCGCAGCCTGACATCGTCGCTGCGCGCCGCCTGCTCCATCGCTTCCCCGAGGTGTCCGGTCATGAGGTCAACACGCAGAAGCTGCTGTGCGAGCAGCTCGATGACCTGGGCATCCCGTATCGAAAGCTCGACAACAACGGTATCATCGCAACCGTCGCCGGAACTGCGCCCGGCGCTTACGGCGCCGATGGGGCGCCGGCGCGCCGGGTTGCTTTGCGTGCCGATATGGACGCGCTGCCCGTCACCGAGCAGACGGGCCTTTCCTTCGCCTCCGAGAACCCCGGCGTCATGCACGCGTGCGGCCACGACGCGCATATGGCCATGATGCTCGGTGCCGTGCGTATTCTGCGCGATGCCGCCGATTCTCTGGAAGGCGAGGTGCGCATCATCTTCCAACCGGCTGAGGAAATCTCCATTGGCGCCCTTTCCATGATCAAGGCCGGCGCGCTCGAGGGCGTTGACGCCATTTACGGCGCGCATATCTGGAGCGAGGTGCCCGCCGGCACCGTGTCCTGCGCGCCCGGGCAGCGCATGGCCAATACCGATTGGTTCCGCATCGACATCGACGGCGTGTCGGCGCACGGTTCCATGCCGCACAAGGGCGTGGACGCCGTGGTAGTGGGCGCCGAGATGGTTGCGGCGCTGCAGGTCCTGGTCAGCCGCGATGTTTCTCCGTTCGAACCTGTGGTGGTCACCGTGGGCGAGTTTCACGGTGGCGAAGCGCGCAACATCATGGCCGGCCACGCGTGGCTTACCGGCACGGTGCGCACGTGGTCCGAGCAGCTGCGTTCCGAGGTGCCCGACCGCCTAGAACGCATCGTCAGCCGCATCGCCCACGCGTTCGGCGCGAAGGCAAAGTTCACGTTCGAGAAGGGCAACGCCGGGCTTGCCAACGACCCCACGTGCGCCGAGGTGGCGCGCCAGGCGGTGCTCGATATGCTGGGCGAGCAGGGCGTCGCCGACTACCGCGGCACGCTTTCGGGCGAGGACTTCAGCGAGTACCTTCGCATCGTGCCGGGCGTGTTCTGCTTCGTGGGCACTCGGAATTCCCAGGTGGGAGCCGACCATCCGCAGCACAGCTGCCATTACACCGTCGATGAGGACGTGCTGGCCAAGGGCAGCATGGTGGCGGCTCAATGGGCTTGCCGCATGCTCTCGGGCGCCAAGGGATAGCGCCGCTCGGGTTTGCGCGCTTCTTGTCCTTTGCGATGGCCTTGTCGATATCCGTGCCGTTTTATTCGGCAAGCGGTATAATGCAGTGGTTCAATATCATTCGCAATCGAAAGGACATGCCATGCCGGAGATGATCTCGGTCGAGCAAGCGCGTGACCTGGTGTTATCGCATGTTTCCCAGCTGCCTGCGGAAACGGTCCCTGTGCTAGATGCGGCAGGCCGCGTTGCCGCTGTCGACCTGAAAAGCGATATCGACATTTCGCCGTTCGCCCATGCCGCTATGGACGGGTTCGCCATGCGCGCTGCCCAGCTGCAGTCCGCAAGCCCCGAATCACCCGTCGAGCTGGACGTTATCGCGGAGGTTGCCGCCGGAGACACCTTCGAGGGCGACATCCCCGAGGGCGCATGTGTGCGCATCATGACCGGCGCGCCGCTGCCCGCGGCCGCCGACGCCGTGGTGAAGTACGAGATCGTGCGCAACGTGGAAGGCGACGGCCGCCCCGGCAGCCGCGTCGCCTTCGAGGCGCCTGCCAAGCTGCGCGGTAACGTGCGCGAAGCGGGCGAGGAGGCGCGCGCCGGCGAGGCCGTCGTGCGCGCCGGCGAGGTCATCAACGCCGCTGGCGTGGGCTTTCTGGCCGGCTGCGGTGTGACCGAGGTTCTCACCCCGCGCCGTCCGCGCGTTGCCATCATCTCCATCGGCAGCGAGCTCGTGCCGCCCACCCACGTTCCCACTGCGGGCAAGATTCGCAATTCCAACGGCTATGCGCTGGCCGCGGCCGCCCGCGCCGCGGGCGCGCTTCCCACCATGCTGCCCATCGTGGAGGACTCGCTCGAGGCCTTGAAGGTCGCGGTGCTCGAAGCGGTGCGCGAGTACGACTTCGTGGTCACCAGCGGCGGCGCGTCCGATGGCGACTTCGACTTCATCAAGCCCTGCGTCGAGCAGACCGGTGAGCTGCTCATGACCCGCGTGAACATGCGCCCGGGCAAAGCGCAGACGTTCGGCCTGGTCAACGGCACGCCCGTGTTCGGTCTGCCGGGCAACCCGGCTGCGGCGTACTGCGGCTTCGAGATGCTCATCCGTCCGGCGCTGCGCAAGATGCAGGGGTATTCCAACCTGCAGCGCCCGCTCGTGAAGGCGCGTCTCGCGCGCGATGCGAAGAAGGGCGATACGCGCCGCATCTACCTGCGCGCCACCATCACGAAGGACGCCGACGGCGCCTATACGGTCGAGCCGGCGAAGAACCAGAGCTCGGGTTTGTTCGGCGTCATCCAGCGCAGCAACTGCCTGGCCGTCCTGCCCGAGGGCGGGGAAGGCCGCACGGCGGGAAGCCTGGTCGAGTGCATCCTGCTCGACGTCAACGAGGACGTGTGCCTGTAACCGGCGCTTGCCTGATCGATTGACGGCGGGCCGTGGGCCGGAAGGCCTGCGGCCCCGATGATCGAGAAGCGCCCGATCTCGACAAGCTCGGCTGCGGTCGGGAAGGTCTGCAGTCGGGGCAGCCGGCACACAGCCCGCCGGCGCTTAACCTTTATTAAGGAGGAACCAATGACCGAACACGATCACGCGTCCGCGCCCATCACGTTCGCCATCATCACCTGCTCGGATACGCGCGGCATGAAGCAGGACACCGCCGGCGCGGCGCTCGAGCAGCTCATCGCCGACAACGGCTGGGTGTGCAAAAGCCACGTGGTGGTGAAGGACGAGGTGCCGCAGATCAGCGCCGCCATCGTGGAAGCATGCGACACCATCGACGCCGACGTCGTGCTGACCTGCGGCGGCAGCGGCCTGTCGCTGCGCGACGTCACGCCCGAGGCCACGCAGGCCGTGTGCGACCGCAACGTGCCCGGCATCGCCGAGGCCATGCGTGCCCACAGCCTGGCCATCACGCCGTTCGCCATGCTCTCGCGCGCGCTGTGCATGCAGCGCGGCACGCACCTGGTGGTGAACCTTCCGGGCAGCGAGAAGGCCGCCCGCGAGAACTGGGACGGCATCGTAGCCGCCCTTCCGCACGCCGTGAAGATGATGGCCGGCGGCGGCCACTAGAGACCAGCGCGTTTCCGCCGCATCATGCTTTCACCGCGCCATTAAGGTTGGAGCTGCGGTAGCTACCAAGATACGCAGCAATGCATAGCGCAAAGGGCGCCCGCTTAGCCTATTGTGGCTGAAGCGGGCGTTTTCTTTCATGAGTTGCGAAGAACCGTTCATTTTGGCCGCATCTGGACAAGATGAACGATTCTTTGCGGGATATAGCCCATAAAAGTGCGGTTTTTGGAAGAAATGGCTCTCCATGAGCGAAAAATCGTTGAAAAGGTCCGCCGCGTAGCGCGTAAGCGGGCAAGAATCGCTCGTTTTGGCCACAGGTGGACAAAACGAGCGATTCTTGCCCGCAAACAAAACCCCCTGGGCGAAATGTATAGTGCGTTTTCTTCTGAACGGATAGTCCTGTGCTCCCAAGTGTCTGACCGCGGGCGAAATGGTGCTGGCTTCCGTTTGCCGTAAGCTGCATGCCGAAGGCAATGCGTGCAAGGGGGCTTCGCGATTATTACAGCGCGAATACAGTAGCGGGTCCCGCAGCTCGGTTTGAGCTGCGGGACCCGCTTTGCGTTGGGACCCGCTTTGCGTTGGGACCCGCTTTGCGTTGGGGCGCGCTTTGCGTTGGGGCGCGCGTTATGCTGCGGTGCCGTCTTGTATTTCGCGATATATCATGTCGTTTCGCATTTCGTAACCTATCGCGTCGTTTCGCCTGGTGAAGCGCGTGTCGATTACTCGTCCTTCTGGGCGACTAGCAGCAGGATGCCGGAAACCATGTTCAGGAACAGCAGGGTGCAAACGCCAAGGGCGACGGTATTGGGCTTTTTGCCCTTGTAGACGCCCCAAGAGCGAACGGTCATGGGAATGCCCCACGCTAAGGGGACCAGCCCGATGCCGAGCGTTGCGATGCCGCCGATTCCAATGACGACCAGGGCCACGATGTTCATGATGAACGCGATGAGGCGAAGCGTCTGATTGCTTCCCTCCACAACGTATGTTTTCTCAGGCATGGGAACGCCGTAAGGCGGCTGCGGTGTGCCGTACGGCTGCTGCGGAGCAGCGGCGTAGGGCGATTGCGGCGCGGCGGGTTGCTGAGCGGCAGCATATTGCTGCGGTGCGACCGCAGGCTGCTGGGCGACTGACGGAGCTGGCGCTGCAGGAGGAATCGGTGCGGCGGCCGCTGCGGGTGCGGCCGGCGGAACCGGCGCGGCAGCTGCAACAGGTGCTGCGGGAGCTTCGGGTGCAGCAGACGCTTCGGCCTCCGGCGCCGCGGCGTTCAGGGGCGTTCCGCAGTTGCCGCAGAATTTCGCGTCGGCGACGTTCTCGGTTGCGCAGTTGGGGGCATAGCATGGCGGTACTCCATTTCTCTTGTCCCGGGCAGGCTTTGCGAATGGATTGATTGCGAACCGCTGCCAGCCCGTAAACCACTCGTGCTTATTGTAGCTTATCGGTGCAATTATTATGGACGACTACCATGAATAGCGTTGCATAATCCCGGTAATCGTAGGGGAGTGGGGTCGAAAGCGCGCGTCGTACAGGCGCGTTGCAAGCCGATTGGTCGCGCCAAGCGGCTTCCCCTCGGCGGAGTTCGGTATTTGAGCGGATGGTTCATGCTTCGTTCTCGGAAGGAAGGGCCTCCGTCCCCAAACGTCGGGTTCCGGACGGATAACCCTCCGTCCCCAAGTGTCAGGCGGCGCTTTGCCTGCCGCCGGCCGGTATCTGCAGGGTTTGCGCAGAAGCGTTCCCGCATTTCCCCAGTGATATACTTGTGTCCGCTATACGACAGACCCGTCGCGCGCTGCGGCTTCGCCGCGAATCGGCATCGCCGACCTGCGCATTCGGGCAAAGCAATGGTTTCAAGAGGGTGCAGAACATGGCAGACAATACTCAGCTTCCCAACGGTTTCACCGGTTTCGCGTTCCGCAAGCCGGCGGGCGGTACCAGCGCGGCGGACGCCATCCGCGAGCGCGAAGCCCAGCGCGCGGCTCATGCCGGTCAGCCTGCGCCTGCGCAGACGCCTCGCCGTGGTGGGGTTAACGGCTTCCTGACCGAGCGCGAAGCGGCATCCGACGCTGCCAACGAGGTGCGCGGCGCGTTCCAATACAACCGCGATCACGAGGAAGCGGCGGCGTCATATTCCGCAGACGGCGAAAACGCCGAGGGCCGTGTGGAGTTCGACCCCGAGAAGCTGGCCACCATCCCTGAGAAGGATCGCCGCTGGGCCTGGCTGGAAATCGACCTGAACGCCATCCGCCACAACGCCTCCGCCGTCAAGAAGATGATCGGCTCGGGTCGTCACATGATGGCCGTTGTGAAGGCAGACGCATACGGCCACGGTGCGGTGCGCGTTGCGAAGACGGCGCTGAACTCCGGCGCCGACTACTTGGGCGTCGCCACGGTCGACGAGGGCATCAAACTGCGCGAAGGCCTGGTCAACGCACCCATTCTCGTGCTTGCCGAGCCGCCTGCCAGCGCCATCCCGCTGCTGCTCGCGTACAAGATCATGCCGGCGGTGTACTCATCCGAGTTCGCCATCAAATATGCGGAGGCCGCGGATTCCATGGGGCTGCGCGCGCCGTACCATCTGGCCATCAACACGGGCATGAACCGTATCGGCGTCCGCTGGGACGAAGTGGTGAACTTCATGCACCAGATCGGCTTCCACCGCGCGCTCGAGCTTGAGGGCGTGTTCACGCACTTCGCCACGGCAGACTGCCCGGAAACGCTTGACTTTCACATCCAGGCGAAGCGCTACATCGAAGCCGTCGAGGGGCTGCGCGCGGCGGGCATAAACCCCGGCATCGTGCACTGCGCGAACTCCGCCGCCGCTATCCGTTACCCCGACGTGCGCTTCGACATGGTGCGCCTGGGCATCGGCCTGTACGGCTACCAGCCCTGCCCTGAAACCACGCCGCTCATCGAGCTGCGCCCGGCCATGAGCGTGCACGCGCGCATCACCGATACGCGCCTGGTGCCCATGAGCGAGGGCGTCAGCTACGGGCTGAACTACCGCAGCCCCGGCAGCGTGAAGATCTGCACCGTGCCCGTCGGGTACGGCGACGGCCTGCGTCGCGGGCTGTCAAGCCGCACCGACTTCCTGGTCGACGGCGTGCGCTGCCGCCAGGTGGGCAACATCTGCATGGATCAGTGCATGTTCGAGGTGGACCTGCGCAGCTACGCGCGCCGTCGCCGCGTCGATCCCCAGGTGGGCGACGAGGTCCTCATCGTGGGTCAGCAGGGCGACGCCATGGTCACCATCGAGGAGATGTGCGAAACCTTGGGCACCATTCCGCACGAGCTGTGCATCGGCTTCGCCCAGCGCATGCCGCGCTACTACGTGTAAGTAGGGAAGCGGGGCTGCGCCGGAGCGACTGCGCTGCAGGTGCTCCAGCTTGAGGGTTTGCGCCCGGGGTGATTTCGCGTCAAGAGGTCCTGCTTAAATCCCCCTATTTCAGTTGTCAAAGCTGGCACCTGGTAACTCTTCTCAAGTGAATGAAAAGGCCTTCTGCCTTCCTGTGGTCGGGATGCAGAAGGCCTTTTTGCGTATGCGGTTTAGGGGCTAGGCGCACCATCGGTTTCGGGCCCCGATCCTACCAGGGTGGTCGTACGTTCAGCGATGGCGCGGATAGGATGCGGTATCGGGCTTTGAGGTACCCTGCCACGCTTTTCGATGCGCACCGCCGCCGGGATGGCGCCTTGGGAATCTTCCGGTTTCCGTTTGCGGCGCCTTTCGTCGTGGCGTTCTCTCTGGCGAGTGATGCCTCCCCGCTACTGCAGCGTGGCGTCGACGGCGCTGATGAGCGCGTTGCGCAGGCCCGCGGCCTCAAGCGCTGCCACGCCCTTGATGGTGGTGCCTCCGGGGCTGCACACGGCGTCCTTCATGGCGCCGGGGTGCGTGCCGGTGGCCAGATGCAGCTGCGCGGTGCCGGCCATCATCTGCGCCGCCAGGCGATACGCGGTGGCGCGGGGCAGGCCGTTCTTCACGCCGCCGTCGGCCAGCGATTCCAGGAACATGGCGGCGAAGGCGGGGCCGCACCCGGCGACGGCGCTGGCGGTCGAGAGCAAGTGTCCCGCAACGGGCTCGATGAGCGCGATGCCGCCGAACAGCCCGGCGAACGTCTCCCATTCGTCGGCGCTGAGCGAGTGCTTCTGCTCGCAGGCGATCACGCCGCAGCCCACGGCGATAGGCGTGTTGGGGATGGTGGAAAGGTGGTGGCTGCCGGCCCCCAGCAGATCCTCATAGAAGTCGAACAGCAGGCCTGCGGCAACCGACACCACGGCCTTGCCGGCAAGCGCCTCGCGCGCCGGCGCCAGCACGTCGGCCACCATATAGGGCTTCACGGCCACGATGACCAGGTCGCTTGCCTCGGCGACCTCGGCGGGGGTATGCACGGCGTTCGCTCCCAGCGGCTTGCAGCTTGCCTCCAGCTTGTCGAAGTGCGCGGCGCAGGCGGTGATGCGGCCGCCGTCGAAGCTGGCGTGTTCCACCAGCCCCTTCGCCATGGCCTGTGCCATGTTGCCGAACCCGATGAACCCGATGCGTGCAGTGCTTGCGTCCATTGCGTCTCCTTTGCCGTGTTGTTCTCGTTGTCCGCGATTTGCGTTGCAGATGATTTTACGCCATCGCCATGTCCAGCGTGTGACGAAGCGCGCGTGTGGCGAAGGGGTTGCGCGTCGTGCAACGACTTTTGCGCTAGCTCAAAAGATGTGTCATCGTGTTGTTTTGCCGGTGGTTCAGAAGGGTCATCGAGCTAGCGCCCAGGCGATGCCCTTTGCCATACGTAGGGCGGGTTCCTTGAAGTGGTTGCCGGGGTTTTGCTCGAAGACGGTGGGCACGCCTCTGGCCTCGAACAGCTCGACGACGTCGCGCGTGCCTTGCGCCACATTGCGCAAAAGCCTGCTGGGCGTGCGTGCCTCCTTGCTGCCAAGCGAGAAGTATGCGCAGGCGGGCTTGCGCGCGAACTCGTTCGCAGCGGCGTAGCCGGCGAAATCCGGGTACCACAGCGACCCCGATGCACTCGCGACAAGCCCGAACGCCGTGCTGTTGAAGGTCGCCCACGTGGCGAACAGCCCGGCAAGCGAGTAACCCGCCAGCACGCGTTGCTCGGGTTTGCGCGGCGCGCCTCCTTCGACGCGCGGGATAATCTGACTTTCGAGTAGGCGGAGTTGTTCGGCCGCCTTGCCCGCGAACGGCGCGTCATCGGCGAACAGCCCGGGGCATTCCCAAGGCGTCAGGTCGTCGTTCCAGCAACGCGGCCGTATAGCCGCAAGCACGAATTCCCGGTAGCCAAGCTCGCGGCATAACCGCAGCACCTCAGACCCATCACCATCATGAACATGCAGGTAAACCGCCGGAAGACTGTCCGGGAGGGCTGGGCTTGTTTCGCCGGATCGGCCCTCGTCGGCATCAGGGCGCGCTTCGCCTGCGCAATGCGCCGGCACGTGCACGGTCACGTGATTGCCGCAAACAGTGAATTCCCTGATTATGTCTTTGCCATCCATGTTTTGCTTTATGCAGATGCATTAGGAGCGGAACGTGATGCCTTCGGGCAGGTCGTTGGGGTCGAAATCGTCTTCGTCGTCCTCTTCGGCTTCGGTGGGCGTGACGACGACGGGCTCGGGTTCGCGCTCTTCGCCGAATGCATCCTCGAACGGGGCGAGGACGGCGCGCGGTACGGCGAACGTGATGTGGCCGATGGCTCCGGGGTGCGCGGCGATCCAGGAGCGGAACAGCTCGATGACCACCTCGGCGTCGAATCCCTGCGGGCCGGCACCGAATGCGCCCACTATCAGCGTTTCGGCGCCGTTAGCTGCGGCGATGCGCAGCAGCGCCTCCACGCGGGCGCGCAACGCCGTCTCGACCTCGCGCTCGGAGCGGTGGTTCTCCAACGCATGGGTGCGGTTGGGCTCGGGGATGGCCAGCACGTCGGCGCGGCGGATGTCGCCATCGTGGACGAACGTCACCTGGGGCAGGTACAGCGCGCGGTCCGTGTAAAGCTGGCCGGACGCAAACCCGCGGTTGGCGGCGTGATACGTGCTTTTGCAGCCGCACAAAACCGGGTACAGGTTGCTCTCAGAACACAGGATCTGCTCGGGCCCGAACGCGCCGTCCTCGTACGCGCCGCCCGGGCGCATGAACGAGCACGGGTCCACGACCACGGTCTTGCCCTTCGCACTGTGCACCGCCTTCACGGTAAAATCGCTGGTCACGCTGGTGGTAGTTGCCGCGTCCTCCTCGACTTCGGGCAGCTCAAGCTCGCGCCCCTCGCCATCTTCGTAGATGATCGCGGCGTCGATGGTTTCCTGGGTGTCCTTGGAAAACGCCCCGCGCATCAGCGCAAGGTTGCTTGCGGCGGCGGCTTTTCTCTCGTCGCGTGTAGGCATGGTCTCTCCTTAAGGCAGATGATTCGACTTATCGTTCATCGTAGCAGCTGGCAAGCCCGTCGCAGCCCGATGTTTCCGCGATTTAACGCAACCATTAGCAGCGGTATCCCACCGGCTGCGGACGCCGCGCGAACGGTGATTCAACACCGCCCAGGACCAGCGAGGCTTCATTTGGGCGAAAAACTCGTTATCTTGCAGGCTTGTGAGCCGCCTTCGTCGATAACGAATCGGCTTTTCCGCGCGTTGTTTAGTCTGCCACTAGTTTTCCGCTGTTGTGCTAGGCTGTTGACCAAGGAAAACGTTGTCTGCTTGCGCGGTTCGCAAACTCACCAGCCGTGCAGTGGGCACGTTGCCGTCCGACGTACGGAAAGGGGCACACCATGCCGAAACCGCATATCCCGCTCGATGAGCTGCGCGTGCAGGTGGAGTCATGCCGCCGCTGCCCGCTGTGCGACGGCCGTACGCAAACGGTGTTCGGTGTGGGCAACCCGCATGCGCGCGTGATGTTCATCGGCGAGGCGCCGGGCAAAAACGAGGATCTGCAGGGCGAGCCGTTCGTAGGCGCCGCCGGGCACTACCTTAACGAGTTGCTCGGGTGTGCCGGTTTGCGCCGCGAGGACGTGTTCATCGCCAACGTGCTGAAGTGCCGCCCTCCCGGAAATCGCGACCCGCGACCTGAGGAAATCCAAACCTGCACGCCGTTCCTTCGCGAGCAAACGCGCACCATCGACCCGGAAGTCCTGGTCACGCTCGGTAAGTTTTCCACGCAGTTCGTCCTGAAGACGCAGATGGGGATCACGCGCCTGCACGGTCGCGTGCAGCGGGCGGGTAAATTCCTCGTCTTTCCCATCTTTCACCCCGCCGCCGCGCTCTACGATGGCGCAAAGCGTGAGGCCCTGGAAAACGACTTCGTAACCCTAGGTCAGCTGCTGCATCAACTAGACGAGCAAAAGGCAAAAGCCGCGAAAGAGGAAGAGTAGCAAAACGGGCAGTAACCGCAGCAGGGGAGAAGACCGGCAATTTCCCAACGGCTTGGAGAACCTGCGCATGCTGGGGCTTGGGCTGTCATCCCGTGCTAACCTGCTAACGAACAATGGACTTTCGAGCAAGGTGAATCCCGTATGCCTCAATCAACCCCGCAAGCCAGTGGGCAATCCGTATCGCAAACCTGCGGTCAAACCCCCTCGCAAGACTTCGATCCCATCGCCTATATCAACGCTCCCCATTGGCAGGCGTCGCGTTTGGGCCTCGATCGCATCCGCGAGTTACTGGCTCGCTTGGGCAATCCTCAGAACGATCTGCGCATCGTGCATGTTGCGGGCACGAACGGGAAGGGCAGCACATGCGCCTATATCGCCAACGTGCTGCAGGCTGCTGGCTATCGGGTTGGCTGGTTCTCAAGCCCGTTCATCGAGCGTTTCGAGGAGCGCATCCGCGTGAACGGCAAGAACATCGGCATGCCCGACCTTGCGCGCGTCACGCTGCAAGTGCGGGAGCATGCCGAGCAAATGTCGGTGGAAACCGGTGACCATCCAACGGAGTTCGAACTTATGACGGCGGTGGCGCTTCTGCATTTCGCCCAGGTGGGATGTCAGGTTGCGGTGCTGGAGGTCGGCCTTGGCGGCCGTCTGGACTCCACCAACGTCATCGCGGCCCCCGACGTTGCCGTTATCACGCGCATCGGCCTCGACCATACCGATCTGCTCGGCAACACCATCGGCAAGATCGCTGCTGAAAAGGCTGGCATCATCAAGTCGGGAAGCGCCGTGGTTTCGTGGCCGCAGGAGCCCGAGGCGGCCGAAGCCGTGGAAGCGGCGGCGCACGCGGCAGGCTGCACGGTTTCGCAGCCTGATTTCGGCGAACTGGACATTGCGCCTGTCCGCCATCTTGACCCCGAGCAGATCGAACCCGGCAAGCCTTCGGTCGTCCGTCCCTTCACCTACAAGGGCAACGCTTACGAAACCACATTGCTGGGCAGCTATCAGCCCCAAAACGCCGCATTGGCTTTGGAAGCCGTGTTCGCGCTTCAGCGCCGTGGTTGGGATATACCGCAATCCGCTGTCGAGCGCGGTGTTGCCGCCACGCGCTGGGCCGGCCGGTTCGAGGTGCTGCCGCACGTGCCGGGCAAACCCACGGTGGTCATCGACGGCGGTCACAATCCGCAGGGCGCCCAGGCGCTTGCCGATTCGCTGGCGGACGTGTTCGCCGGCCGCAAAGCCGTGCTTCTCTCGGGCGTCATGGCCGACAAGGACCATCCCGCCATGCTGCGCACTGTCTTGCCGCATGCTGCCGCGTTCGTAGCCGTGACTCCCGACAATCCCCGAGCGCTGCCTGCCGCAGAATACGCCTCAGAAGCCGTCCGAATAGCCGCGGAGTCGCCCGCGATCGACGCAAATCTGCCCATTTGCGCAGCGCAAACCTACGCCGAAGCAGCCCGCAAAGCAGGCGAACTCGCCGGCCCCGACGGCATCATCTGCGCGTTCGGCAGCCTGTACAGCATCGCGCACACCAAGCAGGCGCTCCGGGAGGCGGGGTTGCTCGCAGGCGAATAGCGCCCGCTTCCGCCCTCCTGTCGCCTGGTTTTGCGCGGAAGCCGATCAGCCGGCGGCGTGTGCCGCGGTGTTCACATTAAGGGGCACTCATGGATTTGCCTGCACCTCGGCCCCGCCGCCTATATGGTTCACCCGCGTAACACGTATGGTTCGTACGTGTGGGACGCGGGGTAAAACCGGGCGCGCGGCGCGGCGTGTGCTACCATACGAGCGTTGCAATGTTTGAGAAAGGACCGCCATCATGGCTACCATCGACACCGTTAAGGAAGTCCTGGAAGAGAACCTGGACATCAACCCTGAGTCCGTTAACGACGACTCCACGTTCGACTCCCTGGGCATCGACTCCCTGGACATGGTCGAGCTGATCTGCGACTTGGAGGAGAAGTGCGACGTGGACTTCGGCGAGCCCGAGGGCCTGAAGACCGTCGGCGAGCTGGTCGAGTACATCGACTCCCTGTAAGCCGCAAAGCTTATCGAGCACGTTAACCCTTGGCTAGCGCGCTCGACTGCGCAAACAAAAGCGCGATAACCGAAGCCGACTTTTAAGTTGGATGTTGAGGACCGGCCCCGGAATCGCCCGGGGCCGGTCCTCGCTTTTCCCCGCTGCTTGTTGCCTTCAAGCTGATAACGGGGAAGCGGGCAACGGAGCGTGCGAGTCGCCTTCGCCTCTTATGGGTGCGAAGGCCCCGATGCGACCTTTGCGCCCATGTGCGAGAAATCGAATTTGCCCGCGCCCTATGCGCGGGCAACCGCGCACGCAAAAAGGGGCGACCCGAAGGCCGCCCCTTGCGAAATGCGTATGTCCCGCACTGGCGATTCGCCAGATGCGATGCGTTCGTGCTACTCCGTCTGCTTCAGCAGGCCGTAACCGCCGTCGTCGCGACGATACAGCACGTTGACCAGGTTCGTGTCGCGGTCGGTGTAAGCGAAGAAGTCGTGACCCAGCAGGTCGATTTGCACCAGAGCCTCTTCCTCGGTCAGCGGCGCGAACTCGATCTCCTTCACGCGGACGACTTCCTCATCGGCGGTGAACTCGGCCATCAGGCTCTCGGGATCGAACTCGCCGACAGGGGCAATTGCGGCTTCGCGCGGCTTACGGTCGAGCACGCGGGTCTTGAATTTGCGAAGCTGGCGAAGAACCTTGGCTGCCGCAACGTCGATGGCGGCGTACATGTCCTCTTCGGACTCCTCCACGCGTATGATGTGGCCCTTGGTGCGCAGCGTGACCTCGCAGATAGCGGGGGTGGCGTTGGCGGGGTTCTTCTCCACATGCAGCACGACTTCGGCATCCAGCGGATTGATGTCCATGACCTTCATGGAATTGCCGATTTTGTCTTCGGCGTACTCGCGCAGCGCATCGGTTACAGGCATTTTGCGTCCGGTGACGGTAATGCTCATGTCAATCACCTCTTCTTCGCGGCGGACAAAAAAGACCGACGGTGTTTTTCCTGCTCAGAGCCATAAAAAGCGCTTACAGCATAGGTGGCAGGTTATCCCCTTCCGTCGAATCTGTAGGTACAGCATAGCGCACTTTACCTTGATTTAACCGGCGAATTCCCGGTATTTTCGGGTTCGTTCGTAAACGATTTGAAAACGCCAACGCCACGTTCCCGGGCGTATCTCAGCGCCGCCATGATAGACTGTGCCGAATCCGCGAAGCGGCCTGCAAGGCGCCTATCGCGAAAGGCGGAAAGGGGCGTTCCGAACCTCCGCCGGCTCGTTTCGTCACGGAACGGGCCCTATGAAAAAGCAAGCTTCGTTTCGCGGGCGGCGTAGGCGCTTCCCGCAAGTTAGGCAGGATATGACCGACAGCCGTATCTATATCAAAGAGGTGCAGGGCCACCAGCATCGCTACCAGAAGCTCATCCAGCTGACGCATTCGTCCACGAAGGCTGCCGGTGCCATGCTGCTTGCCGCCGTAGTGGCGCTCATCGTGGCAAACACCGCCGCGCACGAACCGTTCCTGGAGTTCTGGCATTCGCACGTGGGCGTCTTCTTCGGAGAATCCGTTGTCGAGATGTCGCTTGCGCACGTGATCAACGACGTGTTCATGGCCGTGTTCTTCCTTTTGGTGGGCTTGGAAGTGAAATACGAGCTCACGGTGGGCGAGCTGACCAACATCCGCCAGGCGCTGCTACCCATCATGGCCGCCGTCGGCGGCGTTTTGGCGCCCATCGCCATCTATCTGGTGTTCAACGCCGCCGACCCGCAAACTGTGGGCGGCTGGGGCGTTCCCACGGCAACCGACATCGCGTTCGCGCTGGGCATCCTGGCGCTTTTGGGCAACCGCGTGCCGGCCGGCGTTCGCGTGTTCCTCTCCACGCTCGCCGTTGCCGACGACATCATAGCCATCCTGGTCATCGCCATCTTCTACGGTCAAAGCCCGTCGCCGGCCTGGCTGTTGGCCGCGGGTGTGGTGCTTGCCGTGCTGGTTGCCATGAACAGGGGACATGTGTACTCGCTACTTCCGTATATGCTGGTGGGCGCCTTGCTGTGGTACTGCGTATATATGTCCGGCGTGCACTCCACCATCGCCGGCGTGCTGCTGGCGTTCGCCATCCCGTCCGGTTCGCGCGTGAACCTGCGCACCTTCGCCACCTGGTCCGACTCCAAGGTCCGAGAAGCGAATCGCGCCTTCGACCCTGAGGAGCCTGTTCTGGCGCAGGGCCGGTATATGGAAACCGTCCGGCATCTGTCGCACGTGGCTCGTCAGGTGGTGCCGCCGGCAACGCGCTTGGAGCACAAGCTGTACCCATGGGTATATTTCGGCATCTTGCCGCTGTTCGCCCTGACCAACGCCGACGTGAGCTTCGCCGGTATGGACGTGGGGTCGCTGTTCGCCTCACCGGTGTTCTTCGGCATCTTCTTCGGCCTTTTGGTGGGCAAGCCCCTCGGCATCATGCTCATGAGCTTTTTGGTGGTGAAGCTCAAGCTGGCCAGCCTGCCTGAGAACGTCAACTGGCAGCACATGCTGGGTGCTGCCATCTTGGGCGGCGTCGGCTTCACCATGGCCATCTTCGTGGCGAACTTGGCCTTCACCGATGCGGTGTTGGTTGCAACGGCGAAGCTGGGCATCCTGCTGGCGTCGCTTGCGGCTGGCGTGCTGGGCTTTACCTTCCTGCTGGTGCAGGCGCGCGGCGCCCAGAAGCAGGGCGTGGCGTTCGTGGACCCGGCTGCCGAGAGCGCAGATGAGGAGCTTGAGACGCTGCCCACCGCGGCGCGCGAGGCCGCGCTCGAGGGCCGCGAGATGCTGTACGACTTGGAGGCGGACGAGGAACTCGACCCCCGCGGCGTAGCGTAGGAGCTACGTTCGCTCCTCGAACGCCGCCGTTTGCGACGGGGCCGCCGCCGCTGTGTGCGCAAGCTGCGCAGGCGCGGCGCGCGGGGGAATCGTTGCGGTATACTTTTCGGCAGTTCAATCGCTTGCAACGTCGATGTGCTCATGCGCGCATCGGCCTATGGCGTCCCGCCGGCAAAGGCCTCGGGCGCGCCCGCGGCGCTGCGTGTTCGCGGCGCTCGCGTTTTCGACCAAGGAGGATCGCATGGAAGCTGCCGCTATCGTTTTGGCCGCGGGCGCGGGCACCCGTATGAAGTCCAAAAAGCCCAAGGTGGCACACGAGGTTTTGGGCAAGCCGCTCGTGCGCTGGGTGGTCGATGCCGCCCACGCTGCCGGCGTCACCCAGGTGGCAACGGTGGTCGGCCATGCCCGCGAACAGGTTATCCCGCTGGTCGAGGCCGACACGCAGGTCGTGGTGCAGGAAGTGCAGAACGGCACGGCGGGCGCGGTGCTCGCCTGCGCCGACGCTTTCGCCGACTTCGACGGTTCCCTGTCGGTGCTCACCGGCGACTGCCCGCTTATCAAGCCCGAGACCATCGCCCGCCTGGCACAGGTGCGCGACGAGAACAACGCCGCCGTGGTGGTGCTCACCATGAAGCTGGATGACCCCACCGGCTACGGCCGCATCATCCGCGATGCCGACGGGCAGGTCGAGCGCATCGTCGAGCAGAAGGACGCCACGCCCGAGGAGGCGGCGGTCAACGAGTGCAACTCCGGCTTCTACTGCTTCGACGCCCGCGCCTTGTTCGACGCGTTGGACCAGGTCAGCAATAACAACGCCCAGGGCGAGTTCTACCTCACCGACGTGCTCGAGATCTGCCGCAACGCCGGCCGTCCCGTGCTGGCGCTCGCCACCGACGACGCCGCCGAGTGTCTGGGCGTCAACTCCCGCATCCAGCTGGCCCAGGTCACCAAGGTCATGCAGTGCCGTATCAATCACGAGCATATGGCCGCCGGCGTCACCATGGTCGATCCCGACCAGGTGTGGATCGGCCCGGACGTGAAGATCGCCCAGGATGTCGAGCTGCTTCCCCAGGTCATGCTCATGGGCGCCACCGAGATCGGCGAGGATAGCGTCATCGGCCCGAACACGCGCCTGACCGACACGAAGGTCGGCCGCGGCTGCGTCATCGAGGAGACGGTGGCCATCGAGGCTCAGCTCGACGACGCCGCAACCGCCGGCCCGCGCGCCTACCTGCGCCCGGGCACGCACCTGTGCGAGGGCGCGAAGGCCGGCACGCACGTGGAGATCAAGAAGTCCACCATCGGCCGCGGCAGCAAGGTCCCGCACCTCAGCTACATCGGCGACACCACCATGGGCGAGGGCGTTAACATCGGTGCTGGCTCCATCACCTGCAACTACGACGGCAAGAAGAAGTGGCCCACTACCATCGGTGACAACGTGTTCGTGGGCAGCGACACCATGATGGTGGCCCCCGTGACCATCGGCGACGGCGCCATCATCGGCGCGGCGTCGTGCATCACCAAGGAAGTGGCGCCCGATGCGCTCGCGCTCACGCGCCCCGAGCAGGTTGAGATTCCCGGCTGGGCCGCCAAGAAGCGCGCTCGTCAGGCCGCAGAAGGCAAGTAAACCGCATCTGCCATAAGCCTTTCGCAATCCGCAGGCCCGGCTGGCCGTGAAGTCCTCATAGAGGGTTCGCGTGCCAGCTGGCCTTTTCCTTTTCCGCCAGGTAGAATGACTTCCGTATGAACAACTGCGAAGCGATGCGAAGGAGCACGCGCATGACTGCGGAAATGGAAAAGCGTAAGAGGATGGCAGTGTTTTCGGGTTCCTCGAACCTGAAGCTGGCCGACGAGATCGCACAGGAGCTGGGCATCTCCCTGGGCAATGTGAAGTTGGAGAAGTTCGCCAACGGCGAAATCTACGCTCGTTACCAGGAAAGCGTTCGCGGCGCCGATGTGTTCATCGTGCAGTCCGTGTGCTCGAGCCCCAATGGCTTCGACGTCAACGACAACCTCATGGAGCTGCTCATCATGATCGACGCGGCCAAGCGCGCCAGCGCGCACAGCGTCAGCGCCGTCATCACGCATTACGGTTACGCGCGCCAGGACCGCAAGGCCGCTCCGCGCGAGCCCATCACCGCTAAGCTGGTAGCCGACCTGCTCACCGCCGCTGGCGCCGACAACATCATCGCCATCGATTTGCACCAGGACGCCATCCAAGGCTTCTTCGACAAGCCGGTCAACCATATGACCGCCATGCCCATCTTCGTGGACTACTTCGAGCAGAAGGGCTTCAAGTCCGAGGAGCTGTGCGTGGTGTCTCCCGACGTGGGTCGCGCAAAGGCCGCCAAGAAGTTCTCCACGCTGCTTGATTGCGACATCGCCATCATGCACAAGGACCGCCCGAAGCACAACCAGGCCGAGATCACGGCCCTGATCGGCGATGTGAAGGACAAGATCTGCATCCTCAACGACGATATGATCGACACCGCCGGCAGTCTGGTGGCCGCAGCCACCACGCTCAAGGCCAAGGGTGCGAAGAAGATCTACGCCTGCGCAACGCACGGCCTGTTCAGCGGCCCTGCCTACGAGCGACTTGAGAACTCCTGCATCGAGGAGGTCGTGGTCACCAACGCCGTGCCCGTGCCGCTCGAGCGCCAGACCGGCAAGATCAAGGTTGTCACGCTGGCCCCGCTGTTCGCGCAGACCATCAAGAACGTGTACAACAACGGCTCCGTCGCCTCTCTCTTCGAGTAGCCGTATCCGCCGGCGCGTTGCCGGTAGCATATACGACACCGCGGGCGCTTCTGCAGCTTGCCTTCGCCGTATGCCGAAACCAGGGCGAACCCTGTGTTCGGTTTTGGGCGAAAGCGCGGCGCAGAAGCGCCCCTTTCTAACTGTTGCGCATCGGTGATTTGGAAGGACCTATGTTTCTAATCGTTGGCCTGGGAAATCCGGGCGAGGAATATGAGCACACGCGCCACAACGCCGGCTTCGATTCGCTTGGTCTGGTGGCGGAAGAAGTGGGCGCGCGCTATTGGAAGACCGAGTGCGGCGCGCTCACGGCCAAGGGCGTGTGGCGCGACCACGATGTGGTGCTGGCAAAGCCGCAAAGCTATATGAACACGTCGGGCGGACCGGTGAAGCAGCTGATGAACGCGTACGGCGTGAAGGCCGATCACCTGATCGTCATCCACGACGAGCTGGATATCGACCCGGGTACCATTCGCGTGAAGTTCGGCGGCGGCCACGCCGGTCATAACGGGCTTCGCAGTATTTGCGACAAGCTTGGCACGCGCGACTGGTTCCGCGTGCGTTGCGGCATCGGCCGCCCGCCGGGACGTATGCCGGTGGTCGATTGGGTGCTCGGCCGCCCGAAGAAGGAGCAGGCCGACGATTTCACCCAGGCAACGCACTTGGCAAGCCAGGCCGCCCTGGGCCTGGTCACGGATGGTCTGGAGAAAACCCAGCAACGCTTCAACTAACGAGCGGCGCGCGAAAGGAGGGCCTTTTGCCTGCAACCGACAAACGCGCTGCGTATTCGTTGTTCGCACTCGTGGTCCTCACCGCGGCGTGCGGTAACCTGTCGCAAACCGCCGTGAACGCCATGATGATGGGTATTGTGGCGGATATGGGCGTCACCGTGGAGCTTGGCCAGTGGTTGAGCACCGGCTACATGCTCATGCTCGGGGTTGCCGTGCCCGCTGTCACGTGGATTTCCAAACGTTTCAGCGCTCGACGGCATGTCCTGCTCGGCATGGGGCTTTCCCTTGCGGGTTCGCTCATATGCCTGGCTGCGCCCGGCTTCTGGGTGCTGTTGGCCGGACGCATCCTGCAGGCGGTTTCCACCGGTATCCTTTTGCCGTTCATGACCACCATCGCCATGGTCAGCTTCCCTCCGGGCCGTCAGGCCACGGCCATGGGCATCGCGGGGGTGGCTATGGGCTTCGCGCCCAATATCGGGCCCACCGTGGGCGGCGCTATGGCGTCGACATGGGGCTGGCGCAGCTTCTTCGTTCTTCTGGCGGCTCCGACCTGCGTGTTGACGCTGTGCGCCCTGGTGCTGGTGAAGCCCTCGAAGCCGCATGATGCTGCTGCTCGCCTGGACGCGGTCTCGCTTTCCTTGTCCACCCTGGGCCTGGGAGGCGTGCTGCTGGGCTTCAGCAACGCATCGTCCTTCGCCCTGATCAGCCCCTATGTGTGGGCCCCTCTTGCCGTGGGCGCGGCTCTGTGCGCGGCGTTCATCGTGCGCCAAAAACGTTCGGACAACCCGCTCATCGATTTGGGCGTGTTCCGCTCGGCCCGATTCAACGCCGGTTTCGCGGCGCAGAACCTGCTGTTCGCCTCCTTCATGGGCGTCACGCTGGTGGTGCCTCTTTACGTGGAAGGCCTGTGCGGCGGCACGGCGCTTCAGGCGGGCATGGTGCTGCTTCCCGGAACCGTCGCCGCGCTCGTGCTCAACCCGCTCGGCGGCGTGCTGACCGACCGCATAGGCGCGCGAAAAGTGTGCCTGGTAGGCGGGCTTATGCTCTCCGCCGGTGCCGTGCCCATGTGCTTTTTGGACGCCGCCTCGCCGCTGTGGCAGGCGGTCGTGTTCCAGGGCGTGCGCGCATGCGGCGTGTCGCTGCTCATCGGGCCGCTTACCCAGTGGAGTCTGGCGGACCTGCCGCGACCGCTTGTGCCGCACGGCAGCTCGTTGTCCATCGCAGTGCGCCAGGCCTGCGCCAGCTTCGGCACGTCGGCCATGGTGCTGGCGATCTCGGTGGGGCAGGGGATCGCGTCCCGTGGCGGGTTGGCCGACGGCCTGCGATCTGCTCCTGACGCGCTCGCTGCCCTGCCGTACCACCTGGCGTTCGGCTTTTCGGCGGCGTTGTCGGTCTGCCTGTTCGCGGTCATCGCGTGGAAGGTTCGTTAGCGTATCTTGTGCCGTTCGCGGCCGTTTTCGCGCCAGCGGTTGCACGTTCCCGCACGTCTGGTATACTTCACTTCAGCACTCTACTGTGATAAAGTGATTGCTAAGGAACCAAGCAGCCATGCCCGCGGGCATGCGCGGAAGGGAAGGGAACATGAAGAAGAAGCTCCTCGGCCTGGTGGCATGCGTTGCCACGTTGGCCCTGTCCGGCGCCCTGCTGGCGGGTTGCTCGGGGTCTGGCGACAAGACCGGCGGCGACTCCGCTAACGGCAAGGAAACCCTGACGGTCGGCTTCGACCAAAGC